>PDWI01002168.1_pt1 | contig 29943 bp, 30 predicted proteins | sample 1430891 | NCBI WGS metagenome assembly PDWI01 (sample SAMN01162508, study PRJNA174530) | Oral metagenome, whole genome shotgun sequencing project. | biome: Marine environment; feature: Marine mammal; material: Swab sample of the gingival sulcus; isolation source: swab sample of gingival sulcus... | reverse complement strand
CGATCAATACATTGCGTACTACAACCATGAACGTATACACTTAGGACTGCAGCTGAAGACGCCGGGAGAGATGTTGCAGAGGTTTTGAGTTGTTTACGGGATTTCACCCTTCGCTATACCAGCCCTACGCTCAACAGCAAGCATGCCGCGACTACACCGATCGCTATATAAACGCCGACGACGGGTAGCAACCGCCGGATAATATTGCCCTCCTGGTGATATATGCCGACAACTGCCGACGCACCGATAATATTGTGGATGGCGATCATGTTGCCGGCCGCCGATCCGCTCAGCTGCTGCGCCAATACCAGGTCGGTCGGCATGCCGCTGCTGAGTGCTACCGCGTACTGAATTCCTGCCATCGTCAAAGCCGACACTGTCGAGCTGCCAGCGATGAACGCACCGAGCGCCCCCACTACTGGCGCGACCAACACCCACGCGCCAGCAAAGACCGCCGCCAGCTGCTCGGCGATAAAGGCCGGCATCGCGACGAGATTTGCCGTATTGTGCGCTGAATTGGCAAACATCTGCAGCATTATAAGCGTCGGAATAAGTGCTGCCGATACCGCCACAACGACACCACCGGTACCGACCAGCACCTCACGCACAGTTGCGATCGACAAGCGATAGACGAGCGCCGCTATAATCGCTGCCAACAGCATGACCGTACCCGGCGAATACAAAATTGACCACTGCGACGCGATCGACTCGATACCGAGTATCGCCCGCCAGCTAGCATCGCCAGCCGCGAGCACTGCAGACTGCGCCGCCGGCACCAGGCGCGTCATTATCAGGCCGACGATGACGAGGCCATATGGCAGCCAGGCCATCGCCAGCGACATTGGCCGTATTGCTTCGCCGCGCACCGTCACTTCTTCGTGGTGCGTCCGCCACGCGATTGTACGGTCGAGCAGCCAATTGCGATGTGCAGACGTGATCGCCACGACCAGCGTGATCAATCCAGCGATTATCGAGATTAGCTCGGGGCTGACGACATAGCTCGCCGTGAGCGCACTGAGCGCATAGGCCAGCCCGACCATCAGCGCCCAGGGCGCGACTTGACGGATTTCTCGGATGCTGCGCTCCTGTTTGTGTTCACCAAACATCTTGACGAGTACTGTCACCGCGATCAGCGGTAATAGCATCGCCACCGCAAAATCCAGCATCGTCACCGTTCGCGCCACGCTTTGCAGCATCGCCGGATCATCACTGCCTGGTACATTGCTCAGGCCAATCACAACCGGCGTGCCGACCGCGCCAAACACCACCGGCACGCTGTCGCCTATCAAACCTATTACAATCGCCGCGATCGGCCGAAACCCCAGCGCAACCAGCAGCGGCGCCGCGATCGTAACCGGAGCACCAAATCCCGTCAATCCCTCGAGCAGCGCCACAAACACTACGCCAACCAGCACGGCCTGCACGCGCATGTCGGGCGAAATCGTCTCAAATCCAGACTTGATCCGATGCATAGCGCCTGACGCTTCGAGAACCTTCAGTAGCAAAATCGCCCCGAGCAAAATCCACACGATCGTCGCCGCTCGATGCATTCCCTGGAGCGCCGATGCCGCCAACACGATATCTGGCATCTGCCAGATGCCGTATGCAAACCCGGCCACCACAAGCGCGCTGATACTCATGCCATATTTTGCCGGCATGCGAAACACCACGAGCAAGACCAGCGGTAGTACGATCGCACTCAATGCAGCGGCGAGTAACATGCATTTAGTGTAACTGCTATGGCTTTTTTTGGCCAACCGTGATTAAATAAGAGTGTTCAGAAGCTCGCATGTGCAATAGTAATTGTCACTCTAGCAGGTCGATCTGACGCTATAAGTAACAATCCATGAGGAAGCACAATGCAGGATCAAAATCTGTATGTCGGCAATCTCGCATACGCGACGACCGACGAGGGTTTGCGTAACTTCTTTGCCACAGTCGGCGAAGTTAGCCGCGCCTACGTTGCGACTGACCGAGAGACGGGCCGCAGCCGCGGGTTTGGTTTCGTCACGTTTGAAGACGAAGTACTCAACCAAAAGGCTATTGATGAGCTCAACGGCAAAGAGCTTGACGGCCGCACTATCAAAGTCAGCCTCGCTCGTCCGCGCGAAGAAAAACCAGCCGGATCAAACAATGGCACCGGCAACGCTGGCAACGCATTTCGCCAGCGCGAATGGTAGAGTAAATTCACGAAACCATACCGTGCGTCGCGTCACTAGACGCTTCGTACTACACAATAGCTCTCGCCTGACGAGAGCTATTGTTTTGTTTCCCTGAAGTCCCGCCACGGAACCTGCTACAGGCCAGGCCTGTAGCAAAGTGGTGCAGGTAGCGGACTCGGGACGGGCCGACGAGACGACGGGTCGGCAAAACGATAGAACGACGGAAGTAGCCCATATCCTGCCCTGCTATGAGGTAGCGCTACGCCGCGAACGGCGAACGCACCCAGTCCAGGCCGAGATCGAACCAATCATTCATCATGCCGTAGCCGTTGAGCAGCCAGATCGTGACGACGACCGTAGCGGTGGTCAGCAGCCAAAAAAACGCTTTGATATAGGTCGGCTGTACTTGCAGCCAGGCTTGCCAGGCGTGATATTTGTCGTGGCCGTAAATGTGGAGCCGATGCGCCCAAGCAAGCTCACGACCCAAAATCGACAAGCCGACAAACACCACTAGCCAGCCCGGCCCAGGGTATGGAATCATCACGATGCCGACGAGCAGTACGGCCCAGCCGACGATGATGATACTGCTTCGTTTGAGATGATGCTTCACGTTTTCAGTATACCATCTGCGGCGGCGGCTATCACTGTAGCGATACTCGCACCAAAAACACGTCGCCAGAGGTCGATCGCGAGCTACGCCGCGGCTAACGCTACAGTAGCCGTTGGTTTATTTGGGGGTTGCATCGTCTAGAAACTGCTTAACTGCACCGAGCGGTTTCAGCTGCATATAGTACGCCTCGTAGGCCGCGTCGTCGAGCTGGCTGGCGGTTTTGCCGCCCGTATCGTCGACGACAAATAGCGAGTCAAAACCAAATCCTCCGCCCATCCGCGGATGCTGAGCGACCTCGCCCGATACTTCGCCGACAAAAAATTTGATAGTGTCACCATCGAAATAGCCATACGTCGTCTTGGCACAAGCGCGGCGGCTATCGAGACCATCGACCATACGGCAAAAACGCTCTTGTTTTGCCTCTGTGTCAACATAAAACTTGATAAACGGCCCCGGCAGCTGGCCATCCAGTGCCTCTAGCGAAAACGTCACGTCTTCGACGATGACTGGCCGTTTGATTTGCTGGTAGGCCTGGCGCAGCTTGTGTTCGACGAGCTTTTTCGGATCGAGCTCCTGGAGCTCGTCGACATCTAGCTTGACATGCTCAATATCTCGGCCGATGTGCGCCGCGAACCACTTGGCTTTGTTGGCATTGCCAGTCACAAAGACAGGCTGCTTTGACGTGGGTGATTTGATCGACGCGGCCGGAGACCGTAACGCTCGCAGCATGTCCGACCCGGCGTAGACATACTCATCGATGTCAGCTTCTCGAATCCACTTGGTTTCGTCACCGTGTTCACCAACCGAAAACTCTAGCTCATCATACGTAGCTTCATATACCAGCAGCAATAGCCAGACTTTTTTGGTTTCTAGCCATTTTGGCACCGCAAAAAATAGCCGCTCGCTGAACTCGCTCGTCAGCGCGATTTCTTCAAACAACTCTCGCTTCAGCGCCTCATGCTCGGTCTCGCCCCAATCCCATCCACCGCCCGGCAAACCCCACAAGCCTTTTTCGCGGACGACTAGTATTTCACCAGCCGAGTTGCGAATCAAGGCTTTGACACCGACGCGATAAAAACAATTTTTGTACCAGTCCTGATTATTCATTACAGCTCCTCCTTGTACCATTCTAAAAAATCGTTCCATACTTTTTCAACCCTGCCTGCAAGCGCTTCATCGCCGGCATCTTGTAGGTCGTATAGCTCGGCAACGGTTTTGTTGTCGCCTTTTTTCTGGATAACCTTGTCGATACTGATGCCGGCATTACCTCTGGGTGTATCGACGATTTCTCCGCGCCATTCATCATCGACGATGAGCTTGAGGGTCTGGCCGTCAAAATACGCGACGGTATCGCATAAATCTATCGAACGATCGGTTTTGCCGCGCATCAAATTCAAAAAATCTACCGGCTCAAACCAGCCGATAACGTCTTTCATGTATCCGCCCGGAAACCCATTGAGCGCCGGAATTGACCAGTGGCTATCATGTACAACGACTGGCCGCTGCACAATATCATACGCCGCACGGACCTTTGCTTCGACGATCTTTTGCGGATCGCTGTGCTGTATCTCATCGATATCTAGAGATTTGGTTTCAAAATCAACAGCATGATGCCGAAACGCCGCCTCTGCTTCGACAATCTTGCGCGGGTTACCCGTAACAAATAGAAGGCGCGGCCGGCTCATAGCAGCTTGATCAGTTCTTGTTCATTGATGATGCGCGTGCCGTAGGCTTCGGCTTTTTTGAGTTTGCTGGCGCCGACTTTGCCGCCGGCTACCAGATAATCGGTGTCTTTGCTGACAGCTGTCTGGAAGGTGCCGCCTAGAGCGCGGATCGCATCGGCCGCTTGATCGCGGCTCATCGTTTCGAGCGTGCCGGTGATGACAAAGTGTTTGCCGGCTAGTCGACCGGTTTTTTGCGTAAACTGCGGCTGGACTCCTAGGTCGGCAAATTTCTGAAGCATGGCTTGGTTGTCGTCATCGGCAAACCACGCCACAATCGATTCGGCAACTACTTCGCCGATACCATCGACTTGACTGAGTTGGTCGAGCGTAGCAGCGGCGATTTTGTCGAGCGACCGAAAATGATTCGCGAGATCGATAGCGGTTTGCGCACCGACGTGGCGAATACCGAGACCATAGACAAATTTTTCGAGCGGCGGCTGTTTTTTGCTGGCGATGGCGTCGATCAGTTTGCCAGCCGAGATATCAGCAAATCGCTCGAGCCCGAGCAGGTCGTCTTTTTTGAGCGTATAGATATCAGCGAGGTCGCTCACTAGACCGGCATCGACGATTGCCTGGACGTTTTTTTCGCCCAGTGTGTCGATGTCCAGAGCGCCTCGAGACGCAAAATGCCGCAGCCCGCGAGTCAATATTAGCGGGCCGCTCAAACCTTTGACACGATAGACCGCCTCGCCCTCCGGCCGGACAAACTCAAGCTCAGGATACTGGCGTGCCAGTTCACTCTCGTAGTCGATGCGCCGGGCGCGTTTGGGCCGCAGTTCTTTCACCACATGTTCGACTTGCGGAATGATATCGCCGGCCTTGAATATAACCACGGTGTCGCCGCGCCGGACGTCGAGCCGAGCAATTTCATCAGCGTTGTGCAAGCTGGCGTGTTGGACCGTCGTGCCAGCCAGTTGTACTGGATCAAACACTGCGACTGGTGTCGCCGCACCGGTCCGACCGATCGAAATTACAATATCTTTGACGACGCTCGTCGCCTGCTCGGCAGCATACTTGTAGGCTACGGCTGCCCGCGGCTGTTTGCCGACAACGCCGAGCTCGGCAAACTGCGCGCGGTCGTTGATTTTTATAACAATACCGTCAGTTGCGAACGGCAATTCGTGCCGTTTTTTTTCCCAGTCATCGACGAAATGCATGACGTTTTCAAGCGTTTTTAGCGACCGAGCCTGCGGGTTGCAGCGAACACCGAGCGCCGCGATCATCTCGTATGCAAAACTATTGGTCGGCACGTCACTCGGATCATCGCGCAGCAAATCATAGGCCACAAACGTCAATGGGCGCGACGCGACGAGCGCCGGATCGAGCTGGCGAACCGTACCAGCCGCGAGATTACGCGGGTTTTTGAATGGCTCTTCGCCGTTTTTTTCGCGCTCGCTATTGAGCTGCTCAAACGCGTCCTTGAGTATGACGATTTCGCCGCGAATCTCTGTACGCCCCGTCAAAAACTTCGCTCCCGCTGGCCGTAGACGCAACGGCACATTGGCAATCGTCCGTACATTGTTGGTGACATCTTCGCCGACAAAACTATCGCCGCGCGTCACCGCCTGCGCCAAGACGCCGTCTTGGTATATCAGCGCACAGGCGAGACCGTCCATTTTGACATCAGCAAAAAACTCATGCTCAGCATCTGGCAGAAGTTTGTCCATGCGCGCCACCCAGGCTTCGACCTCATCACGGCCGAACACGTCGTCGAGGCTGAGCATTCTGCTGCGATGCGTGATCTTGGCAAAACCGCCTTTGAGCGCACTGCCGACGCGCTGCGTCGGACTATCGGAAGTCACGAGTTCTGGGTGCGCCGCTTCTAGCTGTTTGAGCTCGCCAAAGAGGCCGTCATACACCGCGTCGCTGACGCTTGGTTCGTCGCGCACGTAGTATTCGTAGCTGTATGTGTTGAGCAGCTCGCGCAGTTCTTTGACTCTACGCCGGGCTTGCGTCATCGTCGACTACCTTTCGATAGAGTATGTAGACGTACGCACTGCTCCATACCGCCGTCAATGAGCTCAGCAGAGTCGCAGCAAATGGCACGAGCGGCAGCCACGTCGGCCACTGTTCCCACGTATCACGCACCCAATTTTCCAGCAAGACCAGCGGCAGCATGACCAATGCCCACGAGATAACGACCGAAGCAGCGAGCCAGAGTATACGATAAAAAAGTCTCAGCCTCCGCCCAATCACCATATCGCCAGCGATACGCATCGCCCGTAGCGGGTACATTCCTGGCAATGTGACGATGACTAACGCGATAAATGTCGCCGTCATCCAATACAGCGTCAGACAAGCCGCCGTGACGCCAATCATGGCTGCCAAGTAGGCGCCAAATCCGCTTTGCGCAAGACCGACGCTGACCAACCCCGAATATACCGCCAGCAATATACCAAACGGTATGAGCTGGACGATGATCAATACAGCCAGCACAGACGTCGACACCAACGGCGCACCCGCTCGATACAATCCATCGCGCAGGCTCGGTCGTTCGCCCGCCATGATTTCGCGTAGCAGCCAGACCGTTGTCAGCCATGTCAACAGTGCGATCAGGCCAATATAGATTTGCTGAGCTTCGCTCAAACCACCACTTGCACCAGTAAACGCCCCCACCGCCAGCAACCCGGCACGCGCCATAGTTGACCAGTTGCCCGTCACCGCATCGCCGCCGACTTCGCTGACGATCGAGCCGAGTTTTGAGTAGGTTTCCTGACTCGTCATACCGCCAAACAGCACCACCGATACGCTAAACGTTATTACTAGCGAGCCAAACAAACGCTTGTGAGCGAGCAGCGTCCGCGCTACCTCCAGCGTAAAGGCCCAGTATCCCGGTATATCTAGCGAACGCACGTAGTCGCGCCGCAAACTACGCCGAAAACTACGATGCGGCCGCCGAGCACGAAATGCCGCGATGCGCTCACGCCACGCGCTGAAGCGCGCGCCAACTACATGCCGCACGTTTCCGAGACGGCTCGCAGCGGGACGCGCAGCTTTTGGCGGCGTCTTGCGCGATGATCTCGAACGAGACGCGGCGGTTTTTTTGGTTCGGGTACGTGTTTTTGCCGTTTTCGCCATCGGCGAGCCTATTATAATTCCGTTAGTTTATTACGGAGGCGTTTGATGCGCTCATCGAGCGGCGGATGTGTACTAAACATATTTGCGATCGTACCGGATTTGAGTGGATTGCTGATGAAGAGGTGCGCAGTCGCAGTCGATGTCCGTTTCATCGGCCGAGCATACTGCTGGAGTTTTTCGAGTGCACTCGCCATTGCCTCGGGATCTCGCGTAGTCATCGCGCCTGTCGCGTCGGCGAGATATTCGCGCTGGCGGCTGATGGCCGCCTGGATGAGTACCGCCATCAGCGGCGCAAGTATGATGACGACGATACCGACGACGATTGCGAATGGATTTGACGACCGATTGTCGCTATCACCGCCAAACCACAGCATACGCAGCGCGATATCGCTGAGAATACCGATCGCGCTCACCAGCCCAAATGCGATCATCATCACTCTGATGTCGTAGTTTCGTACGTGTCCTAACTCGTGCGCCATGACAGCCTCGAGCTCGCGCTTGTCCATGATATCGAGCAGACCGGTCGTCGCAGCAACGATAGCGTGCTGCGGATCGCGGCCCGTCGCAAAAGCGTTTGGCGCCGGGTCGTCGATGATATACACCTTTGGCATCGGCATACCTGTCGTGATTGACAGATTTTCGACCGTACGCCAGAGTCGCGGATCGTCGCGTTTTTCGATCTGTTTTGCACCCGTCATAGCGACGGCCAGTTTGCTAGCGGCAAAATACTGGATGAGTGCGTAGACCGCGGCGCCCAGCATCACCCACGGCGTGATCGACGTATTGCCGTAGACAGCGCTGATCGCCCAGCCGATCGCCGCCACCACGCCCACAAATATCGCCATGATCAAGACGGTGTTTCGTTTGTTGGCAGCAATCGCTTTGTACACAGGTCAATACACTCCAGCGTTTAGGTTTACGATATAGATACGATGATACGGTTTGTTAGAATTTGACGTCGACAGGCTTTTCGACACTTGCCATATCGTCGACTTCGAAGAATTCGCGTTTGCCAATTCCAAACATGCCAGCGATGATGTTTGACGGAAACATCTCGACCTTGGTGTTGAGATCACGCACACCGCTGTTGTAGAAACGTCGACTGCCTTGGATCTTGTCCTCGGTATCGACCAGCTCTTGCTGCAGCTGCATGAAGTTTTCGTTTGCCTTGAGGTCAGGATAGGCTTCGGCGACCGCAAACAAGCTTTTGAGTGCGCCTTCGAACATGTTTTCAGCCTTGGCTGTCTCGGCGGGGCCTTTTTGAGTAGCTTCCATGATAGCCGAACGAGCTTCGGTGACTTTCTGAAAGACTTCTTTTTCATGCGATGCGTAGCCTTTGACGGTCTCGATGAGGTTCGGGATCAGATCAGCTCGGCGCTTGAGCTGTACGGTGATATCGCTCCAGGCCTCTTCGACGCGGACCTTGAGCTTGATGAGCGAGTTGTAGATCGTGATGACAAAAACTGCCAAGGCCACTACGATGATGACCAGTACGACCATTATAGACATTCCTCCGAGCATGATGTGTATGATTCCTCCTTATACCATGTTTAGAATATGCACTGTTTGCTAGTATACCAACACCCCTGAGCAGACGCAAGTTAATCCATTTTGTGACAAAACCATGATGTAGTAGTTTACTTTATTGAACAAACATGCTATGATACAAATCGATAACACCTGTAGGAGAGTCGTGTGGAAGAAATCAATTTGTACCATTTGCTGCGATACTACGCCTCGTCATGGCGGGCGATCATCGCTGCAACATTTGTCGGCCTACTAGTAGCACTGATCTATAGCGCCGCCATCCAAACCCCCATGTATCGTAGCGACGCTACGCTCGTGATGACAGTGAGTAGCGGAAACCCAAACCGGGACAGCGTCCAGATCAACAATTTTATCGAGCTCGCAACATCGCGGCGAGTCCTAGAGGCTGCAATTGAGCGTAGCAGTGTCGACTACTCATATGAGCAGACCGAACGCAGTATCACAGCCACGTCCGAAAAAGACACTCAAATCATCACACTCTCGGCAACGACGCCTGTTGCCGACACTAGCAAGCAGCTACTCGATGCCACTATCGAATCATTTCAAAACGAAGTTTCTGAGCTCTACACCAGCGAACAACTCCAGGTTGTCGACACCGCCAGCAGCCCAGATGACCCAGTCAACGTCAATATACCGGTAGAAACGGCGCTAGGCGGAGCTGTCGGACTGTTGGTAGCGGTCGTTATACTATTCTTTGTCTATGACTATCGGATGTCAAAGACCTCATCGATGCTCGCCGCCGAGCAGCCACGTCGATCTACGCGTCAGACCTCTCACCTGTCGGCCACTCATGTCGAGCAGCCCCAGCAGACAGCACTAGGGAGCACTGCCGGCACTGCGATGAGCGGCTCATCAGCTGACACGACGGAAGACGACGAGATGCTATCAAACTCACCCGACACGCAGCCGCTTGATCTGCCAGACGAGCCAAAAAAGGACAAAAAACAAACTCCTCCGACGCCGATCGTTACAACCAAAGCCAAGACGTCATATGCTGGCGCACGTCCTCGCCCAGAGATGTCGAACTCGTATAGCTCGGGTATATTCTCTGGTGCGCTTTCACTCCTCACTGGCAAAGGCACGCACGAACGTACCGTCGATTACAGCCGCCGGCCAGAACCAAAAGGCGTCGACCTGCCGCTACCGCCGTCAGACCTGACCCCTCCAACGCCCAATATGACATCGACGAGCAGCCGCCTGTACTATGAAGATCACGACCTTTCATCGACAGACACAGCTAAGCAAAAGGAGGCATCAACATATGGCAAGGACGACTACCCAGAAAAAACTGTATAGAGACTACATCAAACGCCTGCTTGATATCGTCTTTGCTCTCACTCTGCTCATCATTGCCCTGCCGATCGCACTGATCATCGCCATCTTCATCAAATTAGACTCCAAAGGCCCGGTCATCTTCCGCCACAAACGCTGCGGACGCTATAGCAAGCCTTTTGTCTTTTACAAATTTCGTTCGATGCACACACACGCACCATCAGAAATGCCTACCCGCGAAGCCAGCGAGAAATCGCACATCACTCGTGTCGGACGTATCCTGCGTAAACTATCGCTCGACGAAATTCCTCAGCTCTGGAATGTCCTCCGCGGCGATATGAGCGTCATCGGCCCGCGGCCAGTCGTGTGTAGCGAGACATCGTTGATCCGTCGACGTGCCAAAAACGGCGCCGATCAACTGCGGCCCGGCATCACCGGCTGGGCACAGGTATGCGGCCGCGATCTACTCGGCCCAGCCAAAAAAGCTCGCCTCGATGCCGAATACGCTGCACGCGTCAGTTTCGGATTTGATATATATTGTCTCGTGATGACTATTTGGGCTGTAGTGACCATGCACGGCCATTCTGAGGGCAGTAGCGACGACCACAAGGTCGATACCGATAAGACATCGTCATCAAAAAAATAATAGTGAAGTGCATCAACAATACGCGATGGAAACCACACAGCCGAGCAGCAAACTATCGCTCACAGAATTTGCAGCAAGCATTTTGTTTAGCTGGCTACGATATATTGCATTTTTGAACGTGCGTTTAAGCTTATTTTATACATCTAGCCCTATATACTCACATATGTGGACGTCGCGAATACCCCCAGCCATCGGTCAGACAGACGAGAGTAGCGACATGTCCTGCGCGTCCGCACTATTCATACTATCCACGAGGGGAGCGGCATGAATTTTTCCGCGGATGATGCACCAACGGTAAGTATTGTCACGCCCGTACACAACGCGGCAGAGTTTATCGCCGATACGATTGTGAGCGTCCAGGCGCAGACGTACGTCGACTGGGAGCTGCTACTGATAGATGACTGTTCGACGGACGAGTCGGTCGAGATTATCAGATCCTACCAATCCGCAGATCCGCGCATCAAACTGCTGCATCTCGAGCAAAACGAAGGCGCAGCCGTTGCACGCAACAAAGGAACCGAACAGGCCCACGGCCGATACCTCGCATTTCTAGACGCGGATGACGTATGGCTACCCGCCAAGCTCGAAACGCAAGTCGCCTTTATGCAAAAAAACACCCACGCATTCACCTACACAGGCTACGAGTTTGCCGATGCAAACGCACAGCCAAACGGCAACGTAGTTGCTGTACCTACCAGCATCACATACAAACAAGCGCTCAAAAACCATATCATCTGGACCTCAACAGTCATGCTCGACCTCGAACAGGTCGACAGAGCCGTCGCCTATATGCCCAACGTCCGACGCGGCCAAGATGCAGCGACATGGTGGCAGATACTTCGCGCCGTCGGTACCGCCTACGGTATCAATAGGCCGCTCGCGTACTATCGACGGACACACACGTCTCTATCAGCAAACAAGCTAAAAGCCGCCAAGCGTACGTGGTACCTGCTACGACATGTTGAGGAGTTGCCTATTGGATACTGTGTGCAGAATTTTTTGTGGTATGGATATAATGCAGTTCGCAAGAGATTGTAAACAATGAGTCAAAAAAATGCCCTCATTACAATATTACTCTTCTACTTCATTGGCGCCTCAATTACGGGCATGTTTGGCATAGAAGCAAATTCACTTGCACATAGTTACTACCAAGCAGCGCTTTTCGTATTGTTATTTGGTAGTGTTTTATACACATCGATCAAAAATAATACAAAAATTAATTTTGTAAACGTACGACCGCTGCTTGTTTATATAACGCTGCTTATAGCCGCGGCGCTACCAGCCGCTCACAGGGTACTTGTGTACGGTGGTTCGCTTGCAGAAATAGCTCAAATGGCTATTCCGCCGATACTAGCCTCAACTCTGCTTATCGGTTTTAGCAGTCTCCGACTAGACAAGCAAGACATCCACAAAATTATGAAGGTCATCGTCGTTTTTCTCGCTTTTGGCTCACTATATAGCTTTGCTGTCGATTATGAGGCAATCCTATCGATCAGCTCAATCTCTAATAGCTATCAGGTCGATATCAAAGGCTTTTATTTCAATAGAAACGTATTCGGCTTTATGATGGCATCTGGTGTGTGTCTTGCGGTCTATCTTTGGACAACAAGCCGAAAAAAACTATACTTGCTTCTGTCTTTCGTGATGTGTGTAAGCATGCTAACGTCTCTTTCTCGAGGAAGTATATTGTTCTTGGTAGTCTGCCTGTCTATTTTCCTCACAAAACGTTTCGGACGAAAGGTATTTGTGCCGTTTCTCATACTACTGAGTACTGTGCCATTTGTTTTTTCCCAGCCTTTTGTTGTTGAAAACGTTCTGCGTCAAGACAATGGAGACACCGGCAGAAGCGAATTGAGAGAATATGGCCTCAAGCATTTCCTTGAGCATAATGTATTCACAGGAAGTGGACAACAAGCAATTACTAGTATAGAAAGCAGACTTGAGCACAACAGTTATCATAACCTGTACATTGAGTCACTAGCAACGCAAGGAATTTTAGGGCTCGCTGCCGTAGTTATTAGTATAGTTTATGCACTAAGCTTTATCCGTAGTACACTAAAATACGAAAGCACTTTAGGAGTGTTTTTGATGTCGTATTTGATCGCATACGTTGTATACATTTACTTTGAAGCACTTCCGCTGTTTTATGCCACCCCTAGTAGTATTGTTGCAACCTATATGCTAATCCTCATCCCAATATTTTTGCATAACTCGTTCAAACAGGACAGGTTGACGGCATGATGGGTTCTTTGGCACAAAAGTGTAAATCGCTGCTTGGCAAAAAATCTGCGCGTAATAGTCTTTGGATTATATCCGAGCAAACATTTAGCATTGGTGCTACAGGTGTGCTTATGATTATTGCGGCGCGCTATTTGGGCGCGGAACAGTACGGCGTGTTTTCCTACGGCCAAACGCTTGTGATCCTTTTTGGTGCAATCGCAAAAGTGGGGATCGACTCGATAATCGTAAACGAATTGATTCGTAACAAAAACGAGCAAGGTCTCATACTCGGTACCTCACTAGCGCTACGCTTGGCCTCAAGCCTGCTTTCAATAATTCTGATGCTTATACTATTGCTCTTGCTTAATGGCAACCAACCGCTGCTTATCGTTGTAGCAATGATACAGTCTTTATTCTTGCTATTTCAAAGCGGCTACGTATTCGACTTCTGGTTTCAATCAAAGCTTGAGTCTCGTTATGCTTCTATCGCAAAGACAGTTGCAACATTATTCGCGGCTAGCTACGGTATATTCGTACTACTGAACGGCCTAGGGGTATTATGGTTCGCCTGGATGAATGTTGTTATGGGTGGCCTTACGGCTATTCTGTTGCTCATTTTATACAAACAAAGAGACGGGCGTCCTCTCGCATTTTCGAGCCAGAGGGCAAAGTCACTATTATCGGACAGTTACCATTTCATGATTGCGGGCATTACAGCGGTGATCTATGTACAGGTTGACAAGGTGATGATAGGCAACATCGAAAACAATACACAACTTGGTTATTACGCCGCTGCATTAACGCTATGTGCCGCTTGGTCGTTCCTTCCAAACGCCATCACGCAGTCTATGCGACCAGTCATACTGGAGGCAAAGCTTGCATCTGAAGCTCTGTATACACTGAGGCTAAAGCAACTGTTTTTTATAGTATTTTGGCTGAGCGCCTTTGTCAGCGCGCTAATTGCCATAGCGGCACCGTGGATAGTAAGCACACTATACGGTCAATCCTACGCTCCAAGCATATTAATCATACAGATAGCTGTATGGTATATGCCCTTATCGATGCTTGGAACCGCCCGAGGCGTTTGGATTGTAGCTGAGCAAAAGAATAAATACGTAAAATATTACCTTGCAGTCGGTCTAATTATCAATGTGGTACTGAATCTTTACCTCATCCCGCGGTTCGGTATTATCGGCGCGGCAGTAGCAACGATTATTACCGAACTTATCACAGGCTTCTTCGCACCATTATGCTTTTCGGCGACGCGAATGTATCCAAAACTTGCCCTACAGGCGCTAATGTATAGGGTTTAGTCGTTGGGAGATGATATATGAAAAATAACGTAGCAAAAAAAGTTCTGGCTCTCATTACGTCACTATCCCCGACACTAACCTCTCGCCTACTCTTTTTGTTCAAAATGCGAAGATGGCTTCATTTGCGCAATCCCGTTTGGTACAGCGAAAAGCTTATGAAACTCAAACTAGTTGATTACAGCTCGAATCCTAACGTATGGCTGTGCACCGACAAGCTAACGATGCGTCAATACGTTATTGATAAAGGGGTGTCAGAAGACCACTTGCCGAAATTGCTTGCCCGATACGAAAACGCTAACATGATCGATTTTGACAAATTACCAGAGAAGTTTGTACTCAAATGCACCCACGGTGCTGGCTTTAACGTGATATGCAGCAATAAGCAATCATTAGACTTCAATGACGTGAAGTTGAAACTTGAAAAATGGCTCAGCACGCCCTACGGTCTAGACACGGCAGAAACACAATATAACAGAATTAAGCCCTTGATCATTTGTGAGGAATTCGTAGATAACAACACGGGTACTTTGCCAATCGACTATAAAGTTTACTGCTTCGGCGGCGTGCCTCGCTATGTTATGGCATGTATAGAGCGGGAGGGAAAGTATTCAAAGGTAAAGATATTCGATACAAAATGGCGACCAACCGACTACATCAAGCCACAGTACACCTTTAACACACAACTAGGCAAGCCAAAGACTCTAGCTTCGATGCTGCAACTCGCCTCGCAGCTATCAAGTAGCTTTCCTTTTGTACGAGTAGATTTTTACGAGCACAGAGGCAGGGCTGTCATCGGCGAAATGACGTTTACACCACATGCATGCCTCAACACTGACATGACCAACGAGGCGCAGCTTAAGCTTGGCGCGCTTATTGACCTTTGCTATAGCCCAACGGAGACGTCTTTATGATTTTTACGTTTGCAAGTATGGTTGGACCTAGGCATAAAAAAACAGCCGGTCAACGAAAAAAACGCGAAACAACCACGCAAAAAAACACCCACGTACTCACCTATACGGTCAATAGGCCGCTCGCGTACTACCGACGGACGTGCACACCCCTATCGGTAAACAAGCTAAAAGCCGCCAAGCGTACATGGTACCCGCTACAACATGTCAAGAAGTTGCCTGGTAGATATTGCATACAGAATTTTGTATGGTATGAATATAATAAAGCAAGGAGGTATGCACGATGAATGTACTACACGTCAGTTCTGTCCGTAATAGGCCGCAGAGTGGTGTTGCGAATGTTGTACCTAAATATCTCGAACATCAATCTCGCCACGCCAACGTCGCGTTGCTAAACATTGACGCCTATACACCTCCTGGAGCAGAAAAGTCATACCCTATATTCCACTACACAAAAGGGTTCGACCTAGAGCAGCATTCCAACCCGGTGGTTAAATCGCCTGATATTGTTGTCTTTCACGAGGTTTATTGGCCTCAGTTTATTGGGATCGCAAAGCACTACCGCAAAAAAGGAATCCCGTACATAATAATTCCTCATGTATCACTGACTGACACGGCTCAAAACAAAAAACGCCTCAAAAAAACCGTCGGCAACTTTTTGTTGTTTGGCAGTTTCATATCAAACGCGCTAGCTATTCAATTCTTGTCACAGTCAGAAAAGGAGCAAACATCTCGATTCACACACGTCAAGTCATTTATCCGAAGCAACGGCATCGACATTCAGGGCCGGAAAAAAACGCATTTCAATGACGACCGTTTACGGCTCATATACGTAGGTAGATACGATTATAAAATCAAGGGACTTGATAGGCTCATCGAAGCCGTAAACCTCATACAGACTGAGATGAGGCAGCGTGACATCCGCGTTGCGCTCTATGGTACGGACGAAGGCGATAGCCTAGTGCGTATCAACGAAAATATTAAAAGATACTCGCTCGAAGACCTGATACATGTCAACGATGGGTTGTTTGGTGAAGCAAAACGAGAAGCGATCCTATCGTCAGACTGCTTTATACAACTGTCGCGTACGGAGGGCCAGCCTCTCGGCATCATGGAAGCTATGGACATCGGTATGCCTTGTATTGTTACCGAGGGAACAACATTCCACGAGGTTGCACGTCAATTTCAGGCCGGTATACCAGTTTCAGACGACGCGAAAGCCATTGGGGACACATTACTCGCCATACGCGACGGTGCGTACGATCTCGAATCAATTTCCCAAAATGCATCAGACTATACCAAGACCCATTACGGATGGGAGTCGGTGAGCAAGCTTATGATCGATGATTACGAAAGGCTCATAAACCATGCCTGACATCGAAAGCCTGCTGCTGTATCTACTTGCGTTTTTTGTGTCAACGATCGTCGTTTTCTTTGGTGTTCGCAAAAATAGCAAGCTTATTACGGCTGCTGGCCTCACCCCGCCAGTACTGCTCGCAGGCTTTCGACAAGATGTCGGAACCGACTACGCTGCATACGAATTGATGTTTGAGCAGTTTTCAAGAGTCGGCCTTGTTGAATACCTCAACTACGGCAGTGATAACATCGAGTTTGGCTTTTACGCGCTCATCCAAGCCAGTAATTTTTTGACCGCAAACTCCAGCCTCATGTTCACCGCCACGGCCGCTATTACGATCGTATGTACATTCATTGCGATCAAAAAGATTATGCCAAAAGCAGCCGCGCTGACCTACCTAATTTATTTGCTGGTTCTATACCCGCAAACGCTCAACATGATGCGACAAGGTATCGCCATCTCGATATTCTTCATTGCAGTATACTTTATTATAACCAAAAAACCAGGCAAGTACGTGCTCACTGTGTTGATAGCGTCGCTTTTTCACACGTCTGCACTCTATATGTTACCCGTGTATTTTGCTCGATATTTATACAAAAGCAAAAAGTACAGTCTTTTTACACAGTTCGCTTTTGCGATTTTGCTGGCAAGCAGCATTTATTTACTACTTCCAGTCACCCTCAATACAGAAATTGGCAAACTAGCAACTGGTGAGTATGCGAGCTACGCGGGGACGGACGTTGGAACCAGTAATTTCATTTTCTTGTTCAAGGCGGCAGTCGTAGTCGCCGCGTCCATATTTTACGGCCCTCTTGTGCGGAAAAACCCCACTATGGCTTTGATGGTATTTTTGGCAATACTAGAGTTAGCGTTTATAGGTCTAGGCGCGATATCCGGTGTTTTCGCGAGGGCAGCGTATTACGCCTCGCTAGGCGGGTTTGTCTGCCTAGCCGCCCTGCCCCGCGTCTTCAATAGACAGCAGTCTAGGATCGTCCAGTCACTCGCGGCATCGTATGCGCTGATGTACTTTTTGATCGTGTATTATTATCTGGGCTATTCGGAATTATTCCCGTATCAAACAGGAGGTCTGGCATGAAAAAAACCAGCAAACCATCCGTAACGGTCATAGTGCCAGCCTACAACGCTGCCGCACACATTGAGCCGTGCCTGCAAAGCATTTTGTCAAACAATGATCACCCCATGGAGGTGCTCGTCATAAACGACGGAAGTACCGACGCTACGAAAAAAGTCGTCTCAGATTTGGCCAAAACCGATACGCGCTTGCGGCTTATCAACCAACGCAATCGCGGCGTCTCTGCTGCAAGAAACCGCGGCATACACCTCATCAAAACAGATTACTTCATGTTCGTCGATAGTGACGACGTTATCCATCGCGACTCCATCAGCCTGCATGTAGCCACTGCTCTGCAAACAAACGCAGATATAGTGTGTTCGAAGTATAACAAAACGCAGCTGGTACCTACCAAACCCGAAGCGGGCGTACGAACAGTAGACTCTTCGGATGCTACCAAATCTCTTCTGTATGACAAGTTCATAAAAAGCGTACCTACCGCGAAACTGTACAAAACTTCTATTTTTAAGTCACTCGAGTTCGACACAAGTCTGCAGGTGGGCGAGGACACAGAATATGTGTTTCGCTGCCTTATGGCATCAAAACGTGTTGCGCTGCTAGACGCTGAGCTTTATCTATATATTCAGCGTCCAGGTAGCGCGATGCAGCGGCCTTTTACAAAACAGCGATTTGATTCATACAGATCGGCGCAAAAAATGTACGACACAAAGAGACTAACGTCATCGATCAAGCAAGCCGCAAAAGTAAAACTATTTACCGAAGCTTTTTCTATCGCCACCCTCCTCCACGCGTCCGGTAAAACACAAAAATACCCCTCTATCAGACGACAGTGCACATCGACGATTACAAAGTTGTCGAGAGATGTGCTGCTTGATCAACAAGCAAATTTTGGCCAACGGCTATACGCGTTTATGGCAAGTATCAGTGTGCCTCTGGCAATTCGTGTCTCATCGATACGAAGAAAGGTGCTCGAGTCGCGGAAACCTCATAGGGCAAAAGCACGCAAAAAAACCCGCGCCCTCATAAAATACTACGCAAACGACAACCTGGGCGATGATTTGTTCGTCGACATACTCGCGAAGCGCTATACCAATGAAATGACGATTGTTAAAAAATACGGCACTCGCTATGAACCAAAACGAGCGAACATCCACATCTACAGCAACAAATTTGTGATCATGTTCCACAAAATCATCGGCAAGCTGTTGGGCGTCGCCGATGTCACTGTTTTGCGCCAAGCAAAGAAACACGACCTGCTCATCTACATAGGCGGCTCAATTTTCATTCAAAACACCGACGAAAGGGCCTGGAAAAAGCACCTTCGTTTCTACAGACAACTCAAGCTGCCATTCTACGTCGTAGGTGCAAACATTGGGCCGTATCACTCGGCTAGGTTTCTCGATGAAGTCCGTGAGACCCTGGCTCGCGCAAAAGATGTTTGTTTGCGGGATCGTGCGTCATACGAACTCGTCAAAGACATCACAAATACGAGGCTCGCCACTGACATCGCGTATGTGCTAGAAAAAAAGCGCTACCAGCGAAAGAAAACCAATCTCGCGGTAGTATCTGTGATCGACTGCTCCGAACGTTTTGATCGAGCAACTGCCCAAGCGTACCAGCAAAACATCATCGCACTCACAAAAAAGCTGTTGGATGAAAAGTACAAAGTTGTCTACATGTCATTCTGCAAAAACGAAGGCGACGAACGCGCCATCGACGACATACTAGACATGATGAGCAGCGCTGTCCGCAGCCGCATTCGCGTCCATGCGTACGACGGTAATTTAGACGAGTCGCTGCGTCTACTATCATCTGCAAAAGTTGTGGTAGGTACACGTTTTCACGCGATTATTCTCGGCATGGTATTCGGCTGCAAGGTTATTCCCCTGGCCTACAGCGACAAAACGACCAATATACTACAGGATATAGGCTTTAGCGCGCCCGTCTACGACATCCGCTCAGAAGAACCGATCAATGTCAGCCAGCTAGACATCGCATCGCTGCCAATCATGAATATTACGGCTCAGAAAAAGCTAGCAGCCGAGCAGTTTCAGGAATTAGACAAAGTCCTTGTTAGGAGGCGCACGCTATGAGCCGACAACGCGAGATAGTCAAGAATACTGCGATCATTGCGTTTGGCAAACTGTCGACTCAGTTTTTGACGTTTTTGCTACTGCCTGTATACACCACATACCTATCGACTGACGAGTTTGGTGCGTTCGACTTAGTCATCACCTACGCCATGTTGCTCGCGCCAGCGCTGACGCTGCAGCTAGAAATGGCGTCATTCCGCTTTTTGGTTGATACGCGCAATGACGATGACAAAAAGACGAGCGTGATCTCGACTGTTTTGTCGATGGTGGTGCCGATTGTGGCCGGTATCACAGGCATCGGCATACTTTTGATGCTATTCACCGACATCACATATCTCGGGTACGGGCTGGGCGCAATTATCGTGATGATTCTCTCTCATCTACAGCTGCAGATGGCTCGCGGTGTTGGCAGCAACCTGAACTTCAGCATCGGCAGCATCGTCTCTGGCGTGACGATTTTTGTGCTAAACATGGTCTTCGTCGTTATGCTTGGCTATGGCATAGAAGGCGTATTCTCAGCCGTCATCATCGGCAATTTGATGTGCGCAATCTACTTATTTTTCGCACTCAAACTGTATCGCTATATTCGCTTCGACGCAGTCAGCTCTAGCATCAGAAAAGAGCTGTTGGCCTACTCGGTGCCGCTTGTACCCAACGGCGTCTCATGGTGGCTGATCAACGCAGCCGACCGTACGATTATTACAATCGTACTCGGAGCCGCAACCAACGGCGTATATGCCGTCGCCTATCGCTTCCCGCAAATATTCAATGGGTTATTTTCGTTTTTTGGTATGTCGTGGACAGAGTCAGCTTCACTCCACATCAATAGCCCGGATCGCGACAAGTTCTTTTCGCAAGTCATAAATGCGAGTATACGATTTTTCGGCTCGCTCGGTGCACTGATGATTGCGGCAATTCCGATTGTCTTCGACTGGATCATCGGACCAGACTTCCGCGCAGCGTATACGTATATTCCTATTCTGGTTGTGGGTGCGTTTTTCAACTCGATAGTGGGTCTGTACAGCGCTATCTACGTTGCAAAAAAAATGACAAAACAAGTCATGACAACATCCATGTTCGCAGCCGCCATCAGCATTTCGGCGAGCCTGATCGGTATAAGCTACATAGGTTTGTTTGCGCCATCATTTGCTCTCGCAATCGCGTTTTTGAGCATGGCCGTTTATCGACATTATGACGTGAAAAAATTTGTCAGTATTCATTATGACACGCCAACGATTCTATCGATCATCTGTCTGTATAGCTTCACTTCAGCACTCTACTATCTCAATACGCCTATAGGCAATATCGTCAGCCTTGCAGTCACCAGCCTGGCTGTTTTCCTGCTTGCAAAGCCAGCACTCAGCATAGTCGGCGGCAAGATCAAGCAACGCGGATCACGCAAAACACATCAGATCAAAACGACAGCACGAAGCCGTCGAACCACCAAACGTCAATCGAAACGGAGCAAACGATGAAACCCATACGATCACACCAACCGCTGCTAGCCACATCACCAAGTGTTCTTCTTTGGATAAACTGTATGACTGGTGCCGCTACGCCGAGCCGCCAATATTTCTATAACCCGCTACGACAAGGAGTTTATTCATGAGCCACATCGAAAAACCGCGTATTGCATTTCTGGTGCTGGCGCACGAGCAATTCGAATTGCTCAATATGTTTGTTGATCAGCTACTCACCTACGAGCAAGCTCACGTATTCATCCATATCAACAGTAATAGCCAGGAATCACTCGAGCACATCCGCAATCATCCACGCGTACATATCATGCAAAACCGCCTGACTATCGATTGGGGCGACTTCAGTCTCAGCCAGGCAATCGTCGAGCTTTTGCGCTTTGCGCAGCGTACTGACACATACGACTATTTCTCTGTACATAGCGGCAGCGATCTCGCTATCAAACCGGTCGCGCAGTTTGCTGCACTACTCAGTTCTCAGCACAAAAGCGCCTATCTCGACTGTGCAAAATTACCCATAGCGGGCTGGGGTCACGGCGGCGGCCTCGAGAGGCTTGGACTACGCTACCCCAAATGGATGCGGACAAGGGCGAATCGATATTCACCAATACGATTGGCACGCGTGTTCTATCAGATGGCATACGGAAAGCGTCTTATCGGGCGCAGTCTGCCGCGCGATATTGATTATTATGGCGGCACCGCGTGGTTCACGATCGACCACTCACTTGCGTCTGCATCATTGCGGTATTTGGATACCCACCCTGAATATTACGAGCCATTTCGCGATAGTCTCTGCGGAGATGAGATATTTTTCAACACGCTATTCCATATTGTGGGCGAGGCGTCGACATTTGCGGCAGGTACTCTGCGTCACATAGATTGGAGCGTGCGCACACACGAAGTTGGTTCGCCCAAGACATTTACGATAGAAGATGCCGACACCCTCTATGAGAGTGAGGCGTTTTTTGCTCGCAAATTTAGCCTGAAAGTAGACATCGAGATCGTCAATCTGATCGCACACACCGACTTGTTTTGGCGACAAGAACGCGTGCGAGCGCCAGACCTCCCTCATTATCCACTAACGACAACAGTGAAAAAGTACACTGTATGATACCGACACAAAAACATATACTATATTAGATCCAAGCTGCTTCCGAGCAGTGACAGCGAGTCCGCGCGACGAGTTTGATAGATTTTCTCGTCGCGACGATCTAGCGAAATCACGATACAAAAAATACGAGCACAAAGCTCATCAAACACACGAGGCCATGAACAGACCGCGCCCCGTTGATACGCAAACAACCTGCTATACTAGGATGAGGAGAATTACTACATGAATATTACCGTTACAGGTCTAGGCTATGTTGGCATGTCAAATGCTGTTCTGTTAGCTCAGCGGCATCACGTTGTGGCCGTCGATGTCGATGAGACGCGCGTCAAGAAAGTCAACGAGCGAACTTCACCGATAGTCGACGAAGAAATCGAGCACTACCTAGCCGAGCAACAGCTTGACCTGACTGCTACGACGGACGCGGCGTCGGCCTACCGCGACGCTGATTTTGTGATCGTAGCGACACCGACAAATTATGATACAGACACAGGTATGTTTGACACTTCGTCTGTCGATAGCGTCATCGCGCAGGTATCGCGTACCAATCGTGATGCGACCATCATCATCAAATCAACCATACCTGTCGGCTACACCGAACACGCGCGTGAGCTGCACCACAATCCGCATATCATTTTTTCGCCTGAATTTCTCCGCGAGGGCCGCGCACTCTACGACAACCTCCACCCATCCCGCATCATCATTGGCGACGAGACAGACGCCGCCAAGACTTTCGCGCAGCTTCTCCAAGAAGCCTCGCTCGACGATAACACGCCCGTCCTGTACATGCCTTCGACCGAAGCCGAGGCTGTCAAGCTTTTTGCCAACACGTATTTAGCGATGCGAGTAGCGTTTTTCAACGAGCTCGATACCTACGCCGAGCTCAAACATATGGACACGCGCCACATCATCCGCGGTATCAGCCTCGATCCGCGCATAGGTGACTATTATAACAATCCATCGTTTGGTTATGGCGGCTACTGTCTGCCAAAAGACACCAAACAGCTGCTCGCTAATTACAAAGACATCCCAAACAATCTCATCGCTGCTATCGTCGATGCCAATTCGACTCGCATGGATCATGTCACCGACATGATACTGCGCCGCAATCCGCAGACTGTCGGCGTCTATCGACTGACGATGAAGAGCGGCTCGGATAATTTCCGTCAATCATCGATCCAGGGCGTCATCCAACGTCTAAGACTCCGCCACATCGACATAGTCATCTACGAGCCCACTGTGACCGATGATTCATTTGAGTCGATGCGTGTCATACACGATCTTGACGAGTTCAAACAAACTGCCGACGTCATTATCGCCAACCGCCACAGCACCGATCTCGACGATGTTGTCGATAAACTATACTCGCGAGATGTATTTACCCGTGACGACTAAAACGCTGTTCAAGTGGCTCGCTGTCGTGGCGTGGATGGGCGTCATCTTTATGTTTTCGCATCAGCCGGCTAGTGTTTCGAGCGGGCAGAGTACTGCTGTCCGCGAAAGTCTCGCGACGCTTCGAGTCGATGCGTCGACGCAAGCCGTACGCAAAGCCGCACATGTCTGTATGTACGCCATACTCGGCGTAGCAATATACTTTGCCCTGCGTGACACAAGCCTACAGCCAACCACCGCTGTGCTGATCGCAATCGCGATCGCTGGTCTATACGCCATCAGCGACGAAGCCCATCAGCTACTCATCGACGGCCGCAGTGCACAAATCAGCGATGTCATGCTCGACACGGCGAGTAGCGCCTTCGGCGTCGCCGCCTATACCTACATAGCACGAAACCGGCGCAAGGACTCGGCGTGAGCGAGGCGGCCACTACAGCGCAGCGCTCGCACCCTATCATGGCGTGGTGTCTGCGAGTGCTGACAGTTGCTACGGCTATCATCGTGGGGTTGACTATCTGGCGTATCGATGCGACTGCGCTTTTGCCGAAGCGGTATATACTGGCAGCGACAATCATCGCGCTCATCATCATTGTCGGACTGCTGCTGGTTGCAATCCGTGCCATGCGTTTCACGCGTCGAAGCATCCTCGCTGTTGCCATACTCATGACGATACTTATCAGCGGCACGAGTATCTACGCCTATTTCGCTGTACAGCGCGTCGATTCGCTGATCGATGGAATTGCTGGCAATTTCGCTCCTACGGATGGCGGCGAGACATCAGACCAGACGCGGCCGTTTGCTGTCTACATCAGCGGCATAGATGCGTATGGCGATGTCGAGACTGTCGCGCGAAGCGATGTCAACATCATCGCAGCTGTCGATCCCGAGGCTCATCGCGTTTTGCTCGTCACTACACCGCGCGATTATTACGTCCAACTCCACGGCACTACCGGTACACGCGACAAACTGACACACGCCGGCATCTACGGCATCGACACATCGCGCCGTACGCTCGAGGATTTGTATGACATCGAGATCGACTACACGCTGCGCATCAACTTCAGCTCATTTGTCGACATCATCGACGCGATCGGCCCGATCACGGTTCAGTCTGACGTGGCGTTTCGCTCGGATACATATAGTTTTGTCGCTGGCGCAAACACGCTCGATAGCGCGCGAGCTCTCGAATTTGCCCGCACGCGCTACGCATTTGCTGACGGCGATCGCCAACGCGGCCGCAATCAGCAACGCATCATCGAAGCCATCATCACCGAGCTTAGCCAAATGCATTCACTTAGCCGTAGCGAGCAAATCCTACCGATCGTCCAGCGTTCTATCGAGACGACACTGCCGTCTAACCGCATACGTTCACTTATCCGCGATCAGCTCTCCACACCCGCGCGCTGGACGACCGAATCGATCAGCGTCAACGGGACTGGCAAAACCGCCTCAACCTACAGCATGGGCGCACAGCCACTCTATGTGATGGAGCCCGACCGCGCATCCGTCGCCAAAGCTACTCAACGCCTACGCGATGTTTTGGACGACTAACGATCTTTATCTCGGCAGCATCGGTCGTGCGTCATCATCACTGCACAAAATTTTACAAAATTCAAACTCAGGTGGTGCGCGGGGCGGGACTTGAACCCGCACGGCCATTGGCCCCCAGATTTTAAGTCTAGTATGTCTACCAGTTCCATCACCCGCGCGTAGTCTATAGTATACTAGAAAATATGAAACAAGTCTGGTTTTTTCACGGCGGCACGAGTTTTTCGACATACGACGCCTACCTGGCAGACCTCAAATCGTCGCCAATTGACTACGAGCGGCTACGGCCACGTTCTATGTGGAGCGACCAGGCGGCGTCGCAGCTACCGGACTGCGATGTACTGTTCGCGAATATGCCAAACAAACAAAACGCCCAGTTTGATGAGTGGTGCATACGATTTGAAAAATTCATTCCACTTTTTGGCGATGACGTACAGCTGGTCGGCCACAGCCTGGGCGCGATGTTTCTGGCAAAATATCTGCACAACCACCCGCTCGCCTCGCCCGTACGGCGCGTTGTCCTCATCGCGCCTGGTTACGACGACGACTCGGTCGAAGATCTCGGTAGTTTTGGTATCACGTCCACGGGCAATGTCCCTCAAAGCGCCGATGAAATTCATTTTTTTCACAGTCAGGATGACCCCGTCGTACCATTCAGCGAGCTAGCAAAGTTTCAAGCCGATTTGCCTGACGCCGCATCACACATATTCAACGATCGCGGACATTTTCTCGACCCTGAGTTTCCTGAATTGTTTGCGTTGCTACGCCAGTAGCCTCTCGCGGCTAGGCAAAAAATTCAGGGTGTTGATCCATCAATGCCAGCATCTCGTCATAATATGCGCCGACCGTCGGGTGGGCCTGCGCTTTGTCGCGCACCAATGCGAGATGATCGTGGTATTGTTCCCGAGAGAAGCCCAGCTGCCGCAGATACTCGCCTTGGTCGAGATAATCGTAAATTATTGGCAATAGCTTGTCGAGTGCGTAGACAAAGCACGCTTCGTCCGAGCGCAGATGCTTGTAGTCGTCAAACATCGCCGCGAGACATTCTAACTTCGGAAAGTCATCAACGATTTTTTGGGCTGCTCGCAGCTCACGCCGCTGCTTGTCTGCTGATGAATACGCCTGCTTGTCCATTGCCGAGACGTCGCCGGCATGGATTTCGGGCAAATCATGAACGATCGCCAGCTGGCACATTTTGGCGACGTCGAGTTTCGCATCGATGAGCGGCGCGAGCATACTAGCGAGCATCGCGAGCGACCAGGAGTGCTCGGCGTTGTTTTCTTTTGTGTGTGGTCGGCCTGGCGGCGTGATATCGCGCTGTACGTGGTACATCGGTACGATGAGGTCGCGTACTATGTCGATCGTGTCGTCCAAACTAGGGGCTGTGCTACGTTTCATCGGCTGCTCCTGACTCGCTGCAAGCGTTTTTTGTAGTATCGATTCTCATCATAGATGCGCCCACATGCGTCATGCGGATGGAGCGAGGTGTTCTTCGCAATGGTTGTCAGATTCTTCTATCTGCACTGTCGGGTGTTGGATATTGTGTTTTTTCATGATTTTGAAAACAGCGTCCATGATGGCCTGGTGAGATTTCATAGTCGAGACGTCGACGACCACATGCACGGAGCCAACATTATAATCGCCATCCAAACTCCAGGTATGTATGTCGTGCACGCTGACGATGTGTTTGAGGCGCTGCAGATCAGCCTGCAGCTTGTCGACGTCGACATTTTCGGGCACTGCTTGGAGCATCACTCGAAGCGTCGTCAGTAAATTTTTTGCAGCATTGTAGCCGATAAATACTGCGATGCAGATCGCCAGCACACCGTCCACCCAATTCCAGCCCATAACGTAGATTATAATAGAACCAACCAACACAGCCGCCCAGCCCAGCATATCTTCTAGTAGGTGCAGCATGATAGAGCGGCTGTTGCTATGGTTTCCGTGGCTATGCGCGTGAGGGCCGCTCGTGTTGTATTTTATCCTGAAAAACGCAAAACTATTGACAGCTAAGCCGAGCAAAGCCAGACCTAGCATACCCAGGCTATGCACTTCCTTTGGCTCAACGAACGAATGGTACGCCGACAGCATCATAGTGACCGACCCCACCAGCAGCAGTACTGACAGGCCTATCGCCGACAAAAGCGAGAAACGCTTGAACCCATAGGAAAATTTCGTCGTACGCTCCTTTCGCGATACCTTTTCCATGAGAATAGCCAAGCCAATAGCTCCCGCATCCATCAAATCATGGAGTGCGTCAGCGATGATGGCTGTAGAGTTGGTCAACAGGCCGCCTACAATCTCGACAATAGAAAACGTCGTGTTGAGCCAAAACGCCAACACGAGCCCCTTGGGCCCGGAGTTTTTGCCGCCATCATCATCAGTACATCGCGATGTATCCACCATGCGTTTGCCTACGTTATAGATTGTATCAAGCTGTTCGTGCGAACAGTTCATTTGAAAAAACTTGGAGGCACGGACGGGATTCGCACCCGTGTACATGGTTTTGCAGACCATTGCCTAACTCCTCGGCCACCGCGCCGTCACGACTGATTATAGCAAACCCTCGCCCAAATGGGTATCAATATACGGCGATATCAGGTGCCCCAATCTTCGATGACGATTTTTTGCCTCGTCTTTTGATGACGAGCTGCTGCGAACGTTGCCAGCGTAGCACATTGAGCGGTTTAATCGTACTCTGCAAACTGCAGTGTATTGGACATCATTGGCGAACCGGTGTCCCGCTCACCCAACAGCGAGAGAGGCTCTCTCGCTACTTTGACTTCTACAACAACGAAAGAATACACTTAGGCACACAGCTGAAAACGCATGGGGAGATGTTGCAAAGGTTTTGAGTTGTTTACGAAGAAGTGACTGTATAATTACCTTAAGAATGAAATACTATATAAAAATCGGCCTTGAACATTTCGCTTTTGGGCTGATAATACCGATATCTATAATCTGGAAGTTGAGCAACGGCCTCAGCCTTGCTGAGGCGGCCGCAACAGAAGCGCTGATTTTGCTTGTTACGTCTATAGCTGAGGTGCCGACCGGCATATTTGCGGACAAATTCGGCAACAAGAAATCTTTAGTCTGGGGCGGGCTACTGCGTACAATTGCTGTTGCGCTAATGGCGTATGGCGGAGGGCTGGCAATGTTCGCCATTGCAGCTGTCGTCAGTGGTGTAGCCTGGGCGTTTACTTCAGGTGCAGATCAGGCGTATATACATGATGACTTGCTAAAAGATAAGGGCAAATATCGCCGCGTATTTGCTAATGCAACAATGGTCGATGAGGCAACCACTATTGTGGGTATGCTTTTTAGCGGCTTAATGCTTGCAGTGGTTTCTGGGTCAGACCTACGTTTGTTGTTTATGGTCGCTGGAGCTTTTCTGGCCCTAAGCGTAGCTTACATGTTTATATTTTTGCCCGATGGGCACAAAAAAGCTGCTGCCCACCACGAAAGTGCTTTGATCGGCTTCAAAGACAAATTACATGATTCGAAGGAGCTGCTGGTTATGTTTCTAGCATTTGCCTTGATTTACGAGTCGGGTAGGGTTTTGTGGCAACCACAGCTAGAGAATCTTGGGCTGGAGCTGTCGAAGTTTGGAATAATGTTTGCATTGTTCAAGCTTGCTTCATTGGCAGGTTCGTTCGCCGCCAGAGGCCATAGATTTAAACTAAGATGGGTCATCTTATCATTCCTAGTGATGAGCATATCACTGATTCTATTTGGTGTTGATGTGTTTGCTGTAAGTGCAGCTGCTCTAACGGTATTTCTATTTACTGAAAACTACTTCAGGGTGTACATGTCTGACTTTCTGAACAGGGTCATTACGAAAGATCGCGCGACTTTTCTTTCGGTCAGTAGTTTGGTGACAAACGTAACCGGAGCGGCATTAGTGTTTGCGGCTGGATATTTTGGCGAGAACTCAATACTGCTAGCGTTGGTAATATTGGTAGCGCTCAAAACCCCAGGTTTTATGTATGTCCTAAGGAAACACAATGCAGTGTTTACTAGGTATAGACAAGAGCTCCAATAAATCTGTCTCGGTTCGATCGCGTGTAGCGCGGGTGGCTTTGCCGCCCCAGCGAAGCCTCGTCCGCCTCTGCTATTTTTTGCAGACGAACCGACGGAAAAATCGCTTTTTTCAACTAAAAAGCACCACATCAAAACCTGGCCGAGCGGGCCAGGGTTTGATGTGGTGCACTGGAGAAGACTTGAACTTCCACGATCGCAATGATCACTAGCCCCTCAAGCTAGCGCGTCTACCAATTCCGCCACCAGTGCATATAACAGTAAAGTACGTTGTAGTTTTTGGTCGGTTTCGGACCAGCAGACTGGACGCGCGCGTCTACGATTGATTTGCGTTCACGCAGACCGCCACCAGTGCATA
>PDWI01002167.1_pt1 | contig 29944 bp, 27 predicted proteins | sample 1430891 | NCBI WGS metagenome assembly PDWI01 (sample SAMN01162508, study PRJNA174530) | Oral metagenome, whole genome shotgun sequencing project. | biome: Marine environment; feature: Marine mammal; material: Swab sample of the gingival sulcus; isolation source: swab sample of gingival sulcus... | reverse complement strand
TACTGATGAACACAACTCCAAGGAAGGTCCTTGAAGGTCTGACATCATGGGAGGTCTTTACCGGAAAACGTGTCGCACTTATTACTTGAACTCAGCTCTTCTTTTTGATGATATCATCGTCCATAGTACGCGATAAGAGACGCCTTTGCTGTCATGTGCTGATTGAGCAGAAATCCGATCATCGCCGGTGGGGTTTTTTCGTCTGCATCCAATTTTTCGACATCAAGAGCATAGACGGTAAACACGTAGCGGTGAGGTTTGTCTCCCTGTGGCGGACACGCGCCACCGAATCCGGGCGTTCCATAGTCGGTGACACTCTGGATGCTGCCTGCGGGCGCAAGATTTTTTTCGGGGTTGCCGGCATCCGCCTTGAGTTCAGTGATGTCAGAGGAGATGTTAAAGATAACCCAGTGCCACCAGCCACTGCCGGTCGGGGCATCAGGGTCATAGACGGTTAACGCAAAGCTTTTTGTATCAGCGGGTGCATTACTCCACGTAAAGGCTGGTGAAATATTTTTCCCGCTGCAGCCAAAACCCGAAAAAACCTGCATCTCGGTCAACTGTCCGCCGAGATCATCGCTGTGCAGCGTGAATCCCTGAGCATGCGCATTGCCGAAAACGAGAAGTCCAGACAGAGCGATAACCAAAGCACGTTTTTTCATCTTTCTTCTCCTTGTTTGAGGGTGATGGCGGGTTTGCCGGACTGTTGCGTGCCTGTTCATGTGTTTGCAGGACGATGATTGCCTGTTTACGAATTTTTTATTCTGTTTTCGATATAATGTAAAGCCTTTTGAACCTCAGTCTCCTCTTCGTCGTCAACTGCACGCAGATAGTAGAAGAACCGTTTTATGATGTGGAGCTGTTTTCTGTTGAATAACCGCATTCTTGCTTCGAACTCTGCATCTTTACCCTGCGGCGGAATGAAACACTGTAAAACGGCAGTACAGCTTGAGCCAAATTCTGCTTTTTGATCTTTGATACACCCGATCAAAAAAGCCGGGAGGAAGAAGATGAACGCTTTCGGTTTAAAGTAAATCAGGGCATACGAGAGTTGGGATATATGGTCAACATCTATCTCCTGCCATGATTTGCCGGTAAAAAAATCATCTGCGTCTGATCCCTCAAGGCCGTCTCTCGAGGCGATGTTGTAATCTCCCGGATACTCCACCTTTGCAAATGCATGCTCAATGTCTGCGATGAATCTGGCGATCATAATAAGGGGTTTTGAATGTCTCTCTGCAGGTATGGCGCAGAGTTCTTCGGTGAGTAAAACGGGGCCGGAGAAAAAGGTGATGCCCCGTTCAGGGAAGCTTTTACAGGTACTCCTCAACAAGGCAGAGGTAGAGATCGCCTCTGTTGTTCCTGCTGAAACCGCCGAAGTGGCCTTTTCCCGGAATCCGTAACCGCTGTCCGGCAACGCTTCCCGGCGGGATTCGTACCCGGAGAGTTTCACTGCCGGTACCATCCTCCTTCTGCACCTGAACCTGGATCGTTTTGCCACGCCGCATCTCCTCCTTTGAAAGCGGGGTGTGGTAGGTGATGTCGAGACTGCTGGTATCAGCGTTGCGTTCGAGTATCCCCGCCATTGCCGGAAAGCGTTCGGCAAGACGGCGTTTCAACGAGTTTCCGAGCCCTTTGAGCCGCTTTTCTCCGGCGCGGAGCCCGCTTCTTGCCGCCTCCTTTAACACCGGTGCCGCAAAACTGGTCACCAGCGAGGTCCCGGCACGGAGAACCGCGCGTTTATTGGCAAAGAAACTCTCCTTGACAAACTTCTCATTTGAGCGGTAGCCGGCGCGCTGAAAGTCGCGAAGAAGAGAGGAGAACAGATGCTGAAAGTTCGGATCGTTGAAGAGATCGCGGAAGATATCTTCGCGGTTGAAACGTTCGCCATTCTCCTGAGTCCGGCCATGACTGCTGCTGCGGAACCCGCCGGCTGAACGGGCGTCGTACTCGGCGCGTTTTGCCGGATCGGTGAGAACACCGTAGGCCTCGGCAATCTCCTTGAACTTCTCTTCGGCTTCGGGGTTGTCCGGGTTGCGGTCCGGGTGCCAGCGCATCGCAAGTCTGCGGTACTGATTGCGGATCTCATCTTCACTGCAATTGTGCTGAAGTTCCAAAATTGCGTAGTAGTCTTTCATCCTGAGCTGATCCTGTTTCGGTCTGTGCTCCAGACGGTCGGTTACGGTTTATCCTGTGAAGGAGGCTGAACTGGAGAAATCAGCGTACAAAAGAGGAAAAGCGCCTCCCGGCCGGAACCTGAGTTTTTCGATTTTCCCTGCGCAGAACAGACTTTTTCAACGAAGCTGAATGTCGGTCATCGTATCATACTGTAAACCACAAAACCAGAAAACAGATAAGAAATATGGGGCAGGAGGGGGGCGGAATGTGCAAATTGTGCACATCGGCCTGCATCGGTACGCTGTCGGCTGCCGACGTTTGCCGGAGAAAGGGGGGTGACAGACAGCGAAACATCCCGATCGAACGCTCGGCAGCTCTTGACAAAATGGCGTTGGTATTCTAATCAGAAGAGAACAAAATGAAGCGCCGTTCAGTTTCCGGCCGGGGCAGGACTCCAGAGAGCGGTAGACGCGGTTTAATTCTAAAGACGAGGTGCGTTATGGCCACAAAAGAGGAACTTGAGGATCTGTATGATGACTGTCAGGAAACTCCGGACTATGTGAAGGTTGCACTCGGAGCTCTTGAACTTGGTGATAAAGACTGGGCGGAAGAGCTCTTCGAAGAGGGGGCGGACTGGGCTGCAACAGCTCAGGATTTTCTCTCTCTTGTCACCGGTGCCAAAAAGATTCTTGGCGATGAGGCCAAAGCCGCGGAGTATTTCGAACAGGCCAAAGGGGCCTGCAGGTCTGCTGATGATATGGTTGCGATGGCTGAGGCCTGTGCTGCCGACGGTGACAAAGAGACCGCCCGTGAGCTTTTTGAAGGTGCGGCCGGCAAGGTGCAGCAGGCGGCGCAGTTTCTTGCTCTTGCGCAGAAGATCAACGATACTCTTGGTGATAAGGAGCTTGCGGCAGAGATCTCTGCAAAAGGGAAAGAGCAGTGCAAAACCCCGGCTGATTTTGCCGATCTGGCAAAGGGACTGGCCAAAGATTTTGGCGATGTGGACGGGGCGCAGCAGGTGCTCGCCTCTGCGGTTGAGGTGTGCAAAACCGGAGACGATTTTGCCTCCGTTGCCGCCAGTGCCGCCGAGCTTTTCCCGGAGAGTGATCTCGGTGGCGAGCTCTTCAGGAGTGCGGCTGAGAAGATGGACAAAGGGCTCGATATCGGCCAGCTCGCCAGTGCCGCAGCGACAACCCTCGGTGATGAGGCGTACGCAAAAGAGCTCTTTGAGAAGGCGATGGCAATGCTTGCGGGCAGTGACGATCTGATGAAGCTGGCCGCTCTTGTCAACGAAAGTATTGGTGACAAAGCACTGATGGGGGCAATTTTTCAGAAGGCGGTCGGCAGTGAGAAGGATGCCGGAAAAATTGTCGATGTCGCTGCGAAAATGGCCGATGACCTTGATGATGTCGAGGGTGCGGTTACGATCCTTCGGCAGGCGGAAAATGCGGTGAAGAATAACGCCGAGTTTACGAAGGTGGCCGAGGCGGTTCTCAAATATGGGAACGATCAGCAGTGGAAGGATGATATCACCCTGCAGCAGGAGAAGCGGGCGGCAAACGGTGCTCTGTATGAGGGGTTTATCAGGAGGGAGAACGAGGCGGTCAGTGCTGCCGCGTTGCGGAAGCTCGCCCGTGAGGTGATGAGTGCGACCGAAGATCGGCCCTATGCCCGGAAACTGCTTGCCAACTCTGCAAAACAGACCACCTTTTTCGGTGAGGTGATGGAGCTGGCCGAGACCGTTGCCGACAGCCTCGGAGATCGGCAGTGGAGTGAGCAGATCTACTCTGATCTGCTGGCGAAGTCGACCGACTTTGTCTGCCGCAAAAATATCGCCGCCGCTTTCAAGGAAAAGGTCGATGATGAGGAGAAGGCGCGGGAGATTTTTACCGCTCTTGAGCAGGAGGCCGACGATACCGCTGCCTACCTCAAGGTGGGCTCTGCGGTAAAGCAGATCCTCGATGATGACGGCTGGGTACGTACCCTCTATCAGGCCGCGCAGACCTACTGCAGAGATGACTTTGCCCGGCTTACGGTCGCAGGCCGTATTCAGCAGGATCTCGGTGACAGCAACTGGGCCGGCCAGATTTATGACGGAGTGGCCGCCTCCTGCACCAATCAGTACAGCGCCGAGCATCTTTTCGCCGTCGTTGCTCAGCAGAGCGATGACCGCGAGGTCCTCAAGCGCCTCTATCAGATCGTTGAGAAACAGCTGAACAGGGCCTCCGACCTCCTCTATCTCGGCAGCAGCGTTCTTGAACGTTTTGACGACGCGACCTGGGCGGAGGAGATCTTCAGCCGGGCCCAGGGGGCCGCTGACTATGATGCGGTCCGGTTTGAGATCGCTGCTCTGCGCCGGCAGGCTGCATAAACACTGCGGTATCTGCAGAACAAAAGAGGGAGAGGCCACGTTGTCTCTCCCTTTTCTGCTGCTGGTGTTGCGGCCCGGGTTGAACCTGAAAGATGGTCTCTTCCCGGTTTCTTTCTCCTTCTGCGGCAGGCCTTCTCGCTTTGTCCTGTTTTGTGGTATGGTTGCACCATGAAACGGGCACTCACCATCACACTTTTTCTGTTCCTGACAGTCGTGGTGCTGTTTGCTGCCCTCAACGTCTACGTCAGCTCGTTTGGCAGATACAGTACAGATTCGCTTGAAATGGTGGTGCCCGAGCACGCGGCACTGCTGCTCGGGACTGCAAAATGGCGGGTCTCGGGTGGTGAAAACCCCTACTACCGCAACCGCATTGATGCCGCAGCTCTTCTCTACCATGCCGGCAAGGTGAAGAAGATCGTGGTCTCAGGTGCAAACCGGACCATTCACTACAATGAGCCCCGGAAGATGAAACTGGATCTGGTCGCGCGTGGAGTCCCGGCGGAGGATATCGTCTGTGATTATGCGGGGCTGCGCACTCTTGATTCGGTGGTGCGCTTTAAAGAGGTCTTTGGGCAGGATCGCGGGATTGTGATCTCTCAGCCTTTTCACACCGCCCGTGCCATCTATATCGGCAGACACAGGGGCGTCGAGCTGTTCGGGTATAATGCGCGTCCGGTTCCACTCGTCTACAGTTTTAAAACCCGGTTGCGGGAGATCCTTGCCAAAGCGGTCAGCGTCTTTGATGTCGAGATCTTTGGGACCGCCCCGCGGCATCTCGGCCCGGCGATAGATATTGATCTGCCTCCTTCGCAGCCCCCTGCTGAAGAGGGAGAGGGCGAGCAGAACGGATGTTGAGACTTTCTTTCAGCAGGGGGGATGGCAGCTCTATGCGGCCGCTTTTTTCAACAGCGGATGGCCCATATCTTTGCGCTGACTGACATAGCCTTCGGCCACCCGGCGGGCGATATTGCGGATCCGGGCGATATACCGGGTCCGTTCATTGACCGAAATCGCTTTGCGGGCATCAAGCAGATTGAAGGTGTGCGAACATTTCAGGCAGTAGTCATAGGCGGGAAGAATCAGCCCCAGTTCGGCGAGTTTGAGCCCTTCTGCTTCAAAGGTGTTGAAAAAATCGAGCAGTTTTTCGACGTCTGCATGCTCAAAGTTGAAGGTGGAGAACTCCACCTCCGCCTGATGGAAGATCTCTCCATAGGTGATCTGTCCGTTCCAGCTGATATCATAGACACTCTCGACCCCCTGCAGATACATGGCGATGCGCTCAAGGCCATAGGTAATCTCGACCGTGGTCGGGTAGAGTTCGATTGAGCCGGCGTGCTGAAAATAGGTGAACTGGGTGATCTCCATGCCATCAAGCCAGACCTCCCAGCCGAGTCCCGAGGCCCCCAGGGTCGGCGATTCCCAGTCATCTTCAACGAAGCGGATATCGTGGTCAAGCAGGTCAAGCCCGAAGCGTTTGAGGCTGTTGAGATAGAGTTCCTGGACATCAGCCGGCGAGGGTTTCATGACCACCTGATACTGGTAGTAGTGCTGAAGACGGTTGGGGTTGTTGCCATACCGTCCGTCGGTCGGACGGCGGGAGGGTTGCGGATAGGCCGCCCGCCACGGTTCCGGACCAAGTGCCCGCAGCAGAGTGGCGGGATGGAAGGTGCCGGCACCCACCTCCATGTCGTAGGGTTGCTGAATCGCACAGCCCTGTTCGGCCCAGTAGCTGCCGAGCGCGAAGATAATATCCTGAAAATGCATGGCGACTTCCTGTGTGAATGGTTAAAACAGGTTAATTTCCAAGGAGTTCCACTATAGCGGAGAACGTGGCTTTTGTCCATGCTGAGCGACCTGTCTGTATGTACAGAGTGCCGTTTCCAGCCGTTTTTTGCCGGCGGCGCTGACGGTCGAATCTCTCCACTCTGCTCAGCCGCCGGCACGCAAACAGGAAAAAACAACAGACAAAAAAACATGAACGATCAACAGTTACGTGACCTTTTTACCGGTCTGCAAACCATCGCCATTGTCGGCCTGTCGCCGAAAGAGAACCGCCCGAGCAACCGGGTCGCACAGTATCTGCTTGCGGCCGGCTATACCGTTATTCCGGTCAATCCCGGCCAGAGTGAGATTCTCGGCTGTCGCTGCTATCCTGATCTTGCCTCTGTTCCGAAACCGGTCGAGCTGGTCGATATCTTCCGGCGCAGCGAAGAGACCCCGGCGCTGGTTGCCGAAGCGCTCACCCTGCAGCCGCGGCCGAAAGCGATCTGGCTCCAGCTCGGCATTGAGAATGATCAGGCGGCGGCACTGGCCGCCGAAGCCGGTGTTCCGCTGGTGATGAATCTGTGCACGAAGATTGAACACCAGCGGCTTTTTTCCTGAAACGGCACCGGAGACAGAAGATGGAACCACAGACCCTCAGCATTCGCGGGGCACGAATGCACAATCTGAAAAATATTGATCTCGATCTGCCCCGTAACGAGCTGGTGCTGTTCAGCGGACTTTCGGGCTCAGGAAAATCGACCCTCGCCTTTGATATCCTCTACGCCGAAGGGCAGCGGCGCTACGTCGAGTCGCTGTCGACCTATGCCCGCCAGTTCCTCGGCCAGATGGACAAGCCCGATGTCGATGCCCTTGAAGGGCTCAGTCCGGCGGTCTCAATTGAGCAGAAGACGACCGCGAAGAACCCGCGGTCGACGGTCGGGACCGTCACCGAGATCTACGATCACCTGCGTCTTCTCTATGCCCGCTGCGGTCATCCCCATTGCCACCTCTGTGGCGAGGAGATTGCGGCGCAGTCCGTTCAGGATATGGTCGAGAGTCTGCTCCGACTTCCCGAGGGGACCAGGATTCTTCTGCTGGCGCCGATGGTCGACGGGCGCAAGGGGCGGCACGAACAGCTCCTTTCCCGGATCCGCAGAGAGGGGTTTTCGCGGGTGCGGATTGACGGGGAGGTGGTCCATGCCGATGATGTCGAGGCGCTTGAGAAGAACAAAAAACATACTGTTGAGATTGTCGTTGACCGTCTGATCGTCAAGGAGTCGATCCGGCGCAGGCTGTGGGATTCGATCGAGACCATTGTCAAACTCACCGAAGGTTTTATGAGCGTCTATTTTCCCGATGAAGAGCGGCTGCAGCTCTTTTCGGAACACGCCGCCTGTCACCGCTGCGGCGTCTCTCTGCCGGCGATTACGACCCGGCTCTTCTCGTTCAATAACCCCGCCGGTGCCTGTGAGGAGTGCGCCGGGCTCGGGGTGAAGCAGTTTTTCGACCGGGCACTGGTGATTCCCGACGAAAGCAGGTCATTGTTTGAAGGCGCTGTCGCTCCGTGGCGGGGGTGGCGGGCCGGTTCGTACTACAGCCATATGCTGGAGGCGGTGGCGGGGCATTACGGCTTTCTGCTCAGTACACCGTTTGCAAAGCTGTCGAAAGAGGCGCAGCGGGTGGTACTTTACGGCTCCGGTGACGAGGAGATTCTCTTTATCCATCGTCACGGCGGCCGCCTGGTCGAGCAGAGAAAACCTTTTGAAGGAGTGATTCCCCAGCTTGACCGCCGCTTTCATGAGACCGCCTCTGCTCCGGTGCGCGATGAGTTGATGAAGTATATGAATGAGCAGGAGTGTCCCCGATGTCACGGTGCGAGGCTCAAGCCGGAAGCGCTGGCGGTGAAAATGGGTGAGTGGTCGATCTGTCAGCTGACCCGGATGTCGATCGCCGACATGCTCGCAAAACTGCCGCTGCTGCCGCTCAGTGCCCGGGAGCGGCAGATTGGTGAGCCGATTCTCAAGGAGGTGGTTGACCGGCTCTCTTTTCTTGAGGATGTCGGGCTCGGCTATCTCAGTCTTGACCGGCGCTCAGGAACACTCTCCGGCGGTGAAGCGCAGAGGATACGCCTTGCGTCCCAGATCGGCTCCCGGCTGGCAGGTGTCCTCTACATTCTTGATGAGCCGAGTATCGGGCTGCACCAGAAAGATAATATGAAGCTGATCCGCACCCTGCAGGAGCTTCGTGATCTCGGCAACACCGTGATTGTGGTTGAGCACGACACCGAGACCATCCTTGCCGCCGATCATATCGTTGATATCGGCCCCGGAGCCGGAATTCACGGCGGGGAGATCATCTACAGCGGTGATGTCGACGGCCTGCTCAACTGTGCAGGCTCGTCGACCGGCGATTTCCTCTCCGGACGGCGGCAGATTGCTCTGCCGGCGAAACGACGGCGGGTCTACCGGAAGAAGAACCGTCTGCACCTGAAAGGGTGCACGGTCAACAACCTGAAAGAGGTCGATGTCGGATTTCCGCTTGGTGTGTTTACCTGTGTTACCGGGGTGTCGGGTTCCGGAAAGAGCTCGCTGGTTATCGAAACACTCTTTCCTGCGATGAAATCGGCAGTTGCAAAACAGTTTGACAGTGTTACTGTGCAGGGGGCCGTGTTGACCGGAGCCTCTGCTGTCGATAAAATTATCGATATAGATCAGAGTCCGATCGGGCGGACCCCCCGCTCAAACCCTGCGACCTACAGCGGGGTCTTTGCACCGATCCGACAGCTTTTTGCTCAGCTGGGCGAGTCACGTATCCGCGGCTATAAGCCGGGACGGTTCAGTTTCAACGTCAAAGGCGGACGCTGTGAGGGGTGCGAAGGGGACGGCGTCAAAAAGATCGCGATGCACTTTCTTGCCGACATCTATGTCGAGTGTGAACAGTGCCGGGGGAAACGCTACAACCCCGAGACCCTTGAGATTCGCTATAAGGGCAGGAATATACACGAGGTGCTGACAATGACGGTCGAGGAGGCGCTGCTCTTTTTTGACAACGTGCCGCCGATCAGAAACCGTCTGCAGACCCTTTTTGATGTCGGCCTCGGCTATATCAGTCTCGGTCAGTCTTCGGTCACCCTCTCAGGAGGGGAGGCGCAGCGGGTGAAGCTGGCAAAGGAGCTGAGCGGCCGCTCGACCGGCAGAACCCTCTATATTCTCGATGAACCGACCACCGGGCTGCATCCCGCTGATATCGTTCATCTGCTTGCTGTCCTCAATCGACTGGTCGAGGCCGGCAACACGGTGGTGGTCATTGAGCACAACCTCGATGTGATCAAAACCGCCGACTGGCTGATTGACGTCGGCCCCGACGGCGGTGACGGCGGCGGAACCATTGTTGCTGAAGGAACCCCCGAAGAGGTCGCCCGGGTCGAAAGGTCATATACAGGCAAGTTTTTACGTCCGCTGGTCTCTGCCTGAGACGCGGAGGTAGATAACGAACAGGGCGTGTTGCAGACGGCCCGGAAGAAGTGAATCTGTTGCTCAGGGTGCCTGTTGCGCCCTGAATTGTTAACGTTGTGTTACCGGACAAATCGCCATAACGGCACTATCAGACTTTGTGGAGGAGAACCATGGCAGAAGAAGCAAAACAGCCCCAACCTGAATTTCGCATGCAGAAGATGTATATCAAGGATCTCTCGTTTGAGAATCCAAACGCTCCGGATGTCTTTACCGCTCAGCAGCAGGAGCCCTCTGTTGAGGTCAATCTGCAGTTGAACAACAAAAAGCTTGAGGGTGACAACTACGAAGTTGCGCTCAAAATTGAGGCAAAGGTCACCAACAAGGCTGATCAGAAGACCCTCTTCATCCTTGAGGTTGAGCATGCGGCGATCTTTCTGCTCAAAAATATCCCCGAAGAGCATATCGCACCTCTGCTCGGAGTCGACTGCCCGACACTGCTCTTCCCCTTTACCCGTCAAATTGTCAGCCAGGCCTCGATTGACGGCGGCTTTGTCCCCTTCCTCATGGAGCCGGTCAACTTTATGGCCCTGTATCAGAATGCGCAAAAGCAGAAACAGGAGAAGGCGGCAAAAGAGAACTGATCTTCTCACTGCGCATCCGGGCTGGTAACAGCCGGAAGCGCTGGTACAGAACAAAAAGGCGCCCCGCAGAAAAAACTTCTGCGGGGCGCCTTTTTGGGTCTGCAGTCACTCTTTGGGGTTTACATGCCGTAGGTGACAAAGTTGCTCATCAGGGTTCCTACACCCTTCTTAATTGCCTTGTCAAAGAGGGTGTCGTACTGGTTGTCAGCCATGACCGTTTCGGGAGAGACCTGGACGCGTACCCGATTGGTCCAGACGATGTTCCCGGTGGCGGCCTCCTGCACCCAGATCCGCAGTTGAACGACGGCCTGGTCAACGCCGGTATTGTGGGTAACCTCTTTGCCGACACCGTAGCCGATTCCGGTCCAGGTAATGGTATTGGCAGAACCGTCAACCATACCAAAGACCGAGTGGCCGTCATCGAAGGGCCAGGTGGCTTTCTGATGGGAGATGATACCGCCGAAGAGGGCACCGACGAGCCCTTCGTTACGGGCATCGTAGGCGTCAGAGGAGGCAAAACCGTTGATAATACGGTTGCTGCCCTGATAGACGAAGGGCAGAACACCTTTCTTCCACGGTTCCCAGGTCGCTTCGTCGCGGGTCTTGAACTCGAGGATGCGTCCACGAACAATATAGTCCGCCTTGAAGTGGCGACCGATCTGGCTCACTTTCTGTGCGGTGAGGGCGTGAACACCGGGACTGGTGCTGTTCTTCTGGGCGACATCACGCTGAACTTTTGCTTTATAGCTGATCAGCTGCTCGCGCATGGTGTCGGTCCACTCCGGATTGGCGATCTCATCGTCAAGACTTTCGGTATTGACATTGTCGTAGCTGGCAAGAGAGATGATCTTCTCCTTGACCAGCCAGCTGTAGACGTCCTCTCCGGCAGGCATCGAAAAACCGTAGCCGTTGAGGTGGTCGGTGAGTGCTTCATTGATCATCATCGAGCGACGCTGGGCGCCGTCGAGGCTGCCTTCGGAGTAGTCGGCAAAGGGCAGGACAACAATGCTTCGTCCGTAGCCGGGGCCGCTTGTATTCGGTCCGACCGGATTACTGACAGTTTCGATAACGGTCTGGCCGCACCCTGATACCGCAAGTGAGACAATGCCGAGTGCAAGAATTTTCAGTGTTTTCATTTCCTTCTCCCGTATTTTTGTAAGATTCATAGCTCGTTGTTTCACTTGTTGTCTCAGATAATCCGCGGACGGAGCAGGATGATCAGCTCACGCTTTTTCCGCTTCTTGTTTTCATGGCCGAAGAGGTATTTGATCACCGGAATATCTCCGAGAAGCGGCATGAAATCCTCCTGAGTACTTTTGGCGTCAGAGATCAGCCCGCCGATAACCAGCATCTCTCCATCTCCAACCCGTACCGTGGTGCTCATCTCACGGACATTGACGACCGGAAGAGAGACAAACTGACCATCGGTTCCAAAACTCTGGGTCGGGATGGTGTTGCCGACCAGCTCAGAGGTGATCGGCACGAGGTTCATGATAATATCATGATCATTGAGGATGGTGGCGGTAAGCGCAAGACCGACCCCGGCAAGCAGCCGTTCGGTGGTGGTGGTGTACTCCTTGCTGTTGTCATCGCTGTCAACATCGACAGAGACATCCTTGATGTAGGTGTAGTTGGTACCGACGGTGATCATCGACGGCTGACCGTTCATCACACTGATCTTCGGATTCGAGAGGATCTTGGTCTGCCCCTCCTCTTTCAGCGCGTTGAGAAAGAGCTCAAAACTGGCGGCATTCAGCGCAATTTTGGAGATAAACTGACCGGGGTTGATCGCATCCTGGTAGGCGGTTGCGGTATATTTGTTGTGGTAGTAAATCGACGATTCACCATCTTCTGTCGGGGTGAACTGGTTGCCGTTGCGATCCATGTACCAGCGGTCATCCGGGGTCGCCGAGTCGAGATTTCTAATAAGCGGGTAGACCTGCCCGTTTGCTCCAAAGGAGACCGCTCCGGTAACGCTGAAGTTCTTGAGGACGTTGTTCCAGTTGATACCGATATTGGATTCGTTGTCGAGCTGGACCTCGATAATCTTCGCTTCAATCGAGATCTGTTTGTAGAGGGTCTTTTTCAGGTTGTTAATGTAGGCCTCAACCTTTTCAAGCACAGGCCGGGGGGCGGTGACGGTGATCAGACCGACCGGCTTGTCAATCACATAGTAGCTTTTGGCGTCAATGCTGCTCTGGACTGTTTTTGGCTCTGCCGGCTTCTCCTCTTCTTCTGCTCCGGCTTCCGCAACCTCTTCGCCATCCTCTTTTTCCTCATCCGGCTCCGGTTCAGCTGCGACCTGCCGGTTCTTCTGGATATTCCAGACGGTGAGGATGGTATCAAGGTTCTTCTCGATATTCTCCCAGATGTCGAACTGATTATCATCACTGGTCAGACTCATGGTGCCGTCAATACTGCTTTCGGCCTGGGAGTCTGTTCCGGAACTGCCGAGGATGTTGCCGCCGACCGAAGTCTGGTACTTGTGCTTTGTAAACGGCATCGCAATCTGAAACTGCTTGGTGGCCCGGAACTTGATGACAATGGTGTTTTTCTGTACTTCGGCATAGTAGTCAACCTGACGAAGCATATCATCAAGGGCTTTATAGAAGTCATCGTCGGGGTTGATATCAACATCGACGAGGACATCTCTGTCCACATCGGAGGCCCACGAAACATTCATCCCCTTGAGCGCGACAAGACGCTTGACGATATCCCAAAGCGGCATCGGACCACGGGTGGTGGTGATGCGGGCGCCGACCTTGAGCGCTGTCTCATCATCCAGCTTCACCTCCTCTGCCATCGGCTGGTCGACCACATACGACGCCGTCTGATACTGCACAGGGAGTGTCGTCGGAGCCGCCTTTGCCGCTGGAGCCGGGCGGGGAGGAGTCATGGCCTTCTTCTCATCGGCCTTGTTGGAACCGGTGCCGACACAGGAGCTGAGCATCAGCGTCATGGCGATTGCTCCGCCCACCGTGATTGTTTTGTGTATTGACTTCATCTGCAACCTCTTGCTTGTTTGGTTCGGCTGCCTCCGCTCGGCAGGGACAGCCCTTTTCATAGAGTGAAAACCTTCGCTTTTTACCTTCTTCTGCCCAGCCGTGCCTGGATGAAGCTCCGCAGATCCGGTGAGATCTGGTAGCCGGAGGTGAGAATGGCACGATATTCGGTGTCGGCTCTGTCGGTCTGTCCCAACTTGTCATAGATACGCGCGGTCGCGATCATGGTGTTGAGATTCTCTCCATAGTACTTCTTGAACTTGCCGATCAGTTTCAGTGCCGCCTCATGCATGCCGTTGTTCTCACTGAAGGCGGCATAGCTGAGCAGAGCTTCTTTCATCGGTTTCTTCCCGCTGATACTTCTGATGAAGTATTCGTTGGCCTGGGAGAGGCGCTTCATGTTGGCATTGGCGATGGCTGCATAGAGTGCAGCGCTGCGGTCTTTGGGCTTCTGCTTGAGGCTCGCCTCGGCGTAGTGTGCGGCTTTGGCATTCTGGCCAAGGTTGACAAGGCAGATGGCTGCAAGACGGTTACTGATTTTGGTATTCTGAGGCCACAGTTTTGCTGCTTCATCAAGAAGAAGAACGGCATCTTCGAGATTGTCCTGTTTCTCGAGCATCTGTGCCTTGCTGAGCAGCTGCTTTGCTTGAAGAATCTCGGCAGACTGCTGTTTCTTGTTCTCAATCACCAGCTGGTTTTCCTGCTTCTGGATGATATCCATATCAGGTTTGATGGTGAGGGTATCCTGTGCTTTATCGTTCTTCGGCCAGGTGAAGACGTTCGGCTTGCCGTCGATTTCTGCCGGATAGATAACGATAGTGTTAAACCGCTCCTCTTTTTTCAGCTGCATCAGGTTGAGGATAATATCAAGAGCAAAGTCCCAGGGAACATCATTAAGTGCAAGGGTCAGTGACCCCTGGACATTCTCGTCGACAATGATGTTCATGTTCGAGATCTCACGGAAGAGGCGAAACACGTTGTGGATGTCGATCTTGTAGAAGTCGACGGTGATTCGCTGGGCTTCATAACCGGAGATGCCGAAGTCATCGCTACCGGGAAGGGTGGACTGCAGCTTTGCCCGCTCGGAGAGGACTGCCGCGGGAGCACCTGCCGCCATCTTTTCAGAGGAGCTGATGAGCTTGTCGAGACGCTGATCTCTGCTGCTGCGACGGGGGGGAGCGGCGGCAGCACGTTTCTCTTCCGGTGCCGGAGCAGGAGCGGCGTTGACCTCTCTGCCGGCTGTTGCCGCAGTGGCTTCTGCGCTGCCTTTCTCGTCGACAGTGACCAGCAGGCCGCCGTCAACCGGCGCGACGTCATACTTGAACAGCTGCGGGTTGCTGGACTGGAAGACAACGCGAACGCCGTCATCCTGGGGAACGGTCCGAATTTTGGCAAGAGCACCGCTTTGAATCACCTTTTCACGGGCGATCCCGCTGATATTGACATTCGGAATGTCAATAAACATCCGCGGAGCACTGCCCTGTTCGCTGAGGGTGCCGACATTGTGATCGCGAAGGATATCGGTTGCCTTGACAAAGACCTTTGTCGTTGAGCCGGCGCTGACAACATCAATTCCGGTAAGTTCCGTCTGCCGGGGGAGAGTTGCCGCCTTCGTCGCGACTCCTTCGGCCGGGGAGAAGGTTATCCTGACCTTGTTGCCGTCGGTTTTGACCTTGTAGTCGTGGCTGTCGGCAAGGGTGAAGATAAATCGACGTCCCGGAGCGTTTTCTCCCTTCAGGTCTTCGACTTTCATGGTAACAAAATCGTTGGCCGGCAGGGCCCTCGGGGAGAAGGTAAAGTCTGCCCGGTTGATATCCATCACCACCCGGAACGGAGAGAATCTCTCTGCCGTAAACTGGGATACCGGGGCTGTCCCGGTCAACACATAGGTCAATGTGCCGTTGTCAAGCAGCGCTTCCTCGTCGTTCACCTGGTACGTTGCCTCTGCAGCGGTTGCTGCCTGAGCTGTAAACGTAAACAGAGCACAAAGCACGAGGAGAACAGCAATGGGTACTTTTTGAAGGTTACGCATCTTTCAGTCCTCTCCCTCTTCTTTCTTAAGTGTCATCACCTGTCTGGTGACAATTTTTTTGCCGGCACGGGTCCGGGCAGTCTCTTCTATTGTAACACTGTTGACCCCGATATAGGTGACCACACCACGGCGACCGATCAGAGTTCCTTCACTGATAACATAGCCTTTACCGGTAAAGTCCTGGACCATTGCGACATTTTCTCCCCCCGACTGAAGAAGGGCAACGAGGGTGAGCTGTCCCGGCTCAAAAAGCTGCATCCCGGTGAGCGGTTCGCTGTTGTCATCGACAATCTCATTCATGTCGGTGACCGACGTCGCTTTTTCGGTAATAAAAGGCATGAACGGATCAGGCCGGTCTTCAATCTGGTAGTCGAATGGCGGGGGCTGAAACTCCTCCGGAATCGCTGCGCCACTCTCCGACAGAGCCGTTGTCGGCAGTACTGCCAGAACGATCGCGCAGAGACCGGTCAGGGCCCCTCTGCCGACAGCCGTCCCCCTTTCTCTGTTCTCTGTTCTCATGTCTGTCACTTTTTCTTTTTCCCGTCTTTTTTCTCTTCTTTTTTCTCAAGTGCCTGGTTGGTAAACTGGTAGGTCAGCAGCTCACAGTCAACCTTGAGAAGCATCTCGCCGGCTTCTTTGACAGGAGAGATCATCTTAATGTTGTTGACCGAGACAATGCGCTTCAGCTTGCTCACCTGATCAAAGAAGTACCCCATATTATGATAGGGACCGCGGACATTGATGGTGATCGGAATCTCCTGATAAAAATCCTTCGGCTCCTCTTTTTCGGGTTTGAATGTGTTGAAGTCAAGCCCGGCAGTGCGGCCGAGAGAGGAGATATCTTTGAGAAGTTGCGGGATCTCTTTCTCCCGGGGGAGCAGGGTCGAGATATCTTCAAAACGCTGCTTCGCCTCGGCGACCTTTTTCTCCCAGTCGGGAATGAGCGCCACCTGCACCCTGTAGTCATTGATCTCCTGCTGAATTTTCTGGTTGCCGGCCTCAAGCCCGTCGATAATCTTGCTTTTCCCCTGATAGAAGACGAAGAAAAAGACGATCGTCGGCAGCAGTACAATCAGAAAGCAGATAAAAAGCTTCTTCTTGAATGAGAGGGGAATGAACTTTTCATCGAGAAACGTTGCAAATCCTGAGTTACCTGTGTTCATGCGCGTATTACGTTGTAGAGGGTTCAGATGTTACGGCTTTTTCGGTGAAGCGGGCTGCTCTGCCCGTGAGTCCGATACCTGCGGGGCTCCGGGCAGCAGGGAGTCTTCGGTCTGCATCGACTTCTTCTTATACTTTTCCGGATAGAAGACCTTCGCATTGAGGACAAAACTCTTCAGGTTGCGGCCGGAAATCACTTTGAGTGATGAGTTCGCCAGGGCCACCTCACTGACGAAATCAGAGGCCTTCAACGCGTCCATGAACTGAGCGACTGTCTGGTTGTCAAGGGCTATGCCGGTGAGGGTGAGACTGTCACCGTTCTGCTGCAGCGAGGTCAGCCACATCCGCTGCGAATCAATGCGCCGGGCGGTCTCATCCATCAGGCGGACGGTCAGCGAGGCTTCACTGCGCAGTTTCTTGATAATATTTGTTTTCCGCTGAATCTCCTGATACTCTGCTTTCAACGCTTTAAGTTTCGCAATCTGCGGCTCCAGCTCTTTCTTTTCTGCGGTCAGCCGTACCTTCTCCTCTTCAAGAGAGGAGATCGTGTAGAGCTGCCACATGGCAACAAAGAAGAGGAGAAGAAGGGTGCCGAGAAAGAGCAGTCCCATGGCAAACAGCTCTTTCTGCGCCTTCGCCCGTTTTTTCAGCTGGCGGACAGGGAGGAGGTTGATTCGTAGCATTGTTGACCTTTTGTCTTATCGTTTTCGAAAGCGTCTGTTGCGAGACAGCGTTTGTTTAAATAATAGAGGTTCGCATTGCGATACCGGTGGCAATGGCCATCTCAGGTCCGATGGTTTTGAGATACACCGGATCAATCTTCTTCCTGTTGTAGAGGAGATTGGCGAACGGGTTAAAGAGGTCAACCGGAACCCCTGTCTCGTTGGCAAGAAAGTCGGTCAGCCCGACCACTTTGGAGCCGCCGCCGCTGAGAACAATGTGGTTCAGCGGGAACTGGGGGTTGTTGGCCTGATAGAGGTCGATCGCCTTTTTTATCTCGAGCACCCATTTGGTGCAGGTCGCGTTGAAGGCTTCCACCACCTTGTCCTGCATCTCAGGGATCTGGCGGGTCCCGAGTTTGACCGCCTCTGCCTCATCAAGTTCGATGCCGAGGGTATCGGCCAGTTCATCGGTCAGCTGGTTACTGCCGATCAGAATGTCGCGTGCCACCGCCGACACCCCGTTTGCAAGGACGTTGATGTTCATTTTTGATGCCCCGATATCGATCAGGGCAACGTTCTCGTTGGCGGAGTAGTTGTACTCGTAGCTGTTCTCAAAGGCGAACCCGTCGATATCGACAAGAACCGGGTTGAGCTTGAGCCCGGCAAACATCGTCAGGTAGTCGTCGACGACATCCTTTTTGGCGGCAACCAGCATCACATCGGTCCGCTGGTCGGGGCGGGTGCCGGTGTGGAGATCCTGAAAATCGATATAGACATCGTCAATATCAAACGGGATGTACTGCTCCGCCTCCGACATGATGTGTTCTTCGAGTTCGGCCGGCTTCATCGCCGCAAGGTTGATCTTCTTGACAATAACCGAGTAGCCGGAGATGGTAAAACCGACTTTTTTGTTCTTTATCTTCAGGTTCTTTACCAGTTGTCCGATGACCTCTCCAACCTCCTCGGGACTTTCGAGGTTGCCGTCAGAGACCGACTCCTCCGGCAGCATCGCGCTGCCGAGGGCGGTGATGTTGTACTTCCCGGCTGCAGCACCCTTGAGCTGGCACACCTTGACAGAGTGAGAACCTATATCGATACCGAGAACCAGATCATTCTTCGCCATGTTTTTGCGCTGTCTTTTTATTGTTTACCGGAAACAACCGGCGGCCATGGAGACCTTCGAATAAATTTCGCAAGATTTGCCAATTAAGGCACATCTCTGGCAATATGTCAAGGAAAAGAGTGCCATTTCCCCTTGCATGTGGATACTTTGTGGGAGGCAGAGAGACCGCCTCTGCAGAACCATACTCGTTTCTGCCGTCACAGGCATGGCTTACCGGATGTGCCGGGAGGTCCGGAGGAGATCCGGGAAAGAACTGCTCCTGTTTTGTTTTTATTGCAGCCGAAATTTTTGTCGGAATATCGAGGGAATATGTCTAAGCTGTCTCTCCTGTCCGATGACAGTAAACAAAACGCCGGAGTATTCAAGGTCTTTTTTCCATTTTTCTGCGGGAGGGAGAGAGGGGAGAGAGTTGTAAATTTGCGGTAAGTCCTGTAGGGTGTGGCTGAAAATTGCCGGGAGAAAAGCCGGCAGCGGACGTTGCCCGTTGCCGGTCTTTTTTGCCAGGTCAACCACAGGATGGGCGACCTGTTGTGTTCTTATAGGATTTACTTCTATGGTTTGCTGGGTGCCGTTTTGTCCGAAAATCAGCCGAAGTAATGGCGTCCATGTTCCGCCAGTGATGATTTTCATCTCTTGTTGTGGCGTGCAGACGACTTGCCCGGCGATGCCGGTTTCTGAAATTTCCTGAGAAGAAGAGGGCTGTTTTGACAGAGAATCGAAAGAAGAGTATCTCTGCGGTTATCCGCGAGTATGTTGAGGCGATCGTCATCGCCGTTTTACTGGCACTTTTCATCCGCTACTATGTGGTGCAGACGTTCAAGATCCCGTCGGGATCGATGAAGCCGACCCTGCTGGTCGGGGACTATCTCCTTGCCAACAAGTTTGTGTACGGGATAAAAAATCCCTTTACCGGCAAGGTTTTTTTCCCCATTTCTTCGCCGAAAGCAGGAGATATCATCGTCTTTCCGAACCCGCAGGAGCCGCAGACTGACTTTATCAAGCGGGTGGTCGGGATCGGCGGTGATACTATCGAAATTCGCGATAAGGTACTGTATCGCAACGGTAAAAAAGCCGAAGACCCGCATGCGTTTTACAGTGCTCCCGATGAGGTGCTGCCGAACAGAGGCCCCGGAGCGAGCCCCCGTGATAATCTCGGGCCGTTGAAGGTCCCTGAAGGCAAGGTTTTTGTGATGGGGGACAACCGTGACAGCAGTTACGACAGTCGCTTCTGGGGTTTTGTCGATGTCGATTCGATCAAGGGCAAAGCCTTCATGCTCTACTGGTCATGGGCGATGGATCCTGATCAGTTCTGGCTCTCACCACGGCGTTTTACGACCATCCGCTGGGGACGGATCGGTGATATGATAGAGTGACGGGCACTGTTTTCAGCCACCCTGTCTCTGCACGATGTTTTCGATTCCCCGGGAACGTCGTGCAGAGACAGGAGAAAGAGTGCCGCAGGCCTGATCCGGCCCCGATTCAGGCAGCGGACGGAGGATGCAAAGTGGATTCGAGCAGGAGACAGAAGAGTGATCAGGGGTATCTTTTTGCTCATCGCCACATCTTTGGCATTGAGCAGCTCAGTGGTGAAGATATAAACCATATTCTTGATACCGCCTTATCCTTCCGTCAGATTGCCGGACGGGCGGTTAAAAAGGTGCCGACCCTGCGCGGTCGAACTATCATCAACCTCTTTTTTGAACCTTCCACCCGCACCCGCAGCTCTTTTGAAATCGCCGCCAAGCGAATGAGTGCTGATACGTTCAATATCTCCGCCTCAACCAGTTCCGCGGTCAAGGGGGAGACCCTTGTTGATACCGCCCGCAACCTGCAGGCGATGGCTCCGGATATCATCATTGTCCGCCACTCGGCCGCAGGGGTTCCGGAGCTGCTGGCCCGCCATGTTGAGGCGAGTATCGTCAATGCCGGCGACGGCGCCCACGAACACCCCAGTCAGGCCCTGCTTGACATGCTGACGGTACGTGAGCACAAGGGGCGGATCTCCGGATTGAAGATCGCCGTTATCGGCGACATCGCCCACAGCCGGGTCGCGGTTTCGGACTTCCTCGGTTTTACCCGGATGGGAGCGGAGGTCTCTGTTGCCGCACCGCAGACCTATCTCCCGGCCGGGATCGAACAGTTCGGGGTGCAGGTCTGCGCCAGTGTTGCCGAGGCGGTTGCCGGGGCTGATGTCGTCATCGCTCTGCGCATTCAGCTTGAACGCCAAAAGGATTCGCTGGTACCTTCGAGGCGTGAATATGCACGCTTCTACGGCATCAACAGTGAGGTGCTGAAGGCGGCAAAAGAGGATGTCATCGTCATGCATCCGGGCCCGGTGAACCGCGGGGTGGAACTGGAGCCGGATGTCGCTGACAGCCGGCGATCAGTGATTCTTGATCAGGTCAGCAACGGGGTGGCGGTGCGGATGGCGCTGCTCTATCTTGTCGGCAGCGGCGGCAGGCGGGAGGTGGAGATATGAGCGCGCAGGGGGTGGTGCTGCAAAACGCAAGAGTGATTGATCCGGTTAACGGCGTTGATGAGGTGCGCGAACTCTGTGTCACCGGTGGCTGTATCGGCGACAGCGGGACAGCTGTCGAGGTGATCGACCTCTCCGGTCTCTGGGCTGTTCCGGGACTGATTGATATGCATGTCCATCTCCGCGAACCGGGGGAGGAGTATAAGGAGACGATCGCCTCCGGCTGCCGGGCGGCTGCTGCCGGCGGGTTCACTGCGGTCGCCTGCATGGCCGACACCAGCCCGGTCAACGATACCGGCAGTGTGACCCGTTTTGTGGTTGAAAGGGCGCGCGGATGTGCGGCGCGGGTTTATCCGGTGGGAGCGCTTTCCGTTGGTCTTGAAGGGAAAAGACTTGCCGAGATGGGAGAGATGAAGCGTGAAGGGGCGGTTGCGGTCAGTGATGCTCCGAAGTCGGTCGATGATATCAGGCTGATGCGCAGGGCGATGGAGTATGCGGCAAGCCACGGACTGCCGGTCCTTGCCCGCTGCCAGGATGCCGGACTTGGTCGTGGAGGCTGCATGAATGAAGGTGCACTCTCGACCCGCATGGGGCTGCCGGGGATACCTGCCGCCGCTGAAGCGGTGATGGTACAGCGGGAGATTGAGCTTGCCGAACTGACCGGGGCACGGGTCCATCTGGCGGCGATAAGCAGTCGCCTCGGGGTGGAGCTGATTCGGGCGGCAAAGGCGCGCGGGGCGAAGATTACCGCCGGAACGACGCCACACCACATCACCCTTACCGAAGAGGAGGTGCGCGGGTACAATACCAACGCGAGAGTGAATCCGCCTCTGCGCAGCGAAGAGGACCGGCAGGCGCTGGTGGCGGCTCTTGCCGACGGCACCCTCGACACCATCGCCAGTGAGCATTCTCCTCACTCTGTTCTTGAAAAGGAGAATGAGTTTATCGCCGCCGCTGACGGTATCAGCGGGCTCGAGAGCGCGCTCTCGCTGGTACTTGCACTGGTGCACAGCGGTGCGATATCACCGCAGCGGCTGGTCGAGCTGATGTCAGTCGCTCCGGCCCGGATCCTTGGCGTTGCCGGCGGCTCTCTTGCTGCGGGGGCGGTCGCTGACATCACCATAATCGACCCCGAAAAGTGGTGGCAGTTTCGTGCCGAACAGTGTCAATCCCGCAGTCGCAACACCCCTTTTGACGGCAGCAGGATGCAGGGGCGGGCGGTGATGACCTTCGTCGGCGGCAGGCGGGTTCTGCCTGAGTGAACCCCTGTCTTTCCTCTCTTTCCAAAAATCATTCGAAGCGAGCGCGTCCATATCCCGTCAGTGCTGATTCTCATCTGTTGTTGTGGCATGCAGGCTATTCGCCCGACCATGCCGGTTTGGCTGGTGACGGCAGCCGGGTTCGTTCAATGCTGTTGAACGTCTCTGTTACACCGGTGTCCGGGGTATGGGGGCTCTTGAGTATGCGCCGGCAACAGGGCCCAAAAGCCGCCAGTCAGAGTTGATTGAGGTTGATAAACTGGTGGCTCTCGCCTCGGATATCCTCAGCCGGCGGAATACCTTGAAGACGTCATTTCATGCCAGAGACAGGGAAAATGCGGTCAAAGATATCCTCCAAACTGGTACTTCAGCCGGCGGCGCAAGGGCCAAGGCCGTTATTGCGTGGAATCCTTTAACCAATGAGGTCCGTTCAGGACAGCTTCCTGCTGAAAACGGATTTGAGCACTGGCTGCTGAAGTTTGATGGTGTCAGCGGCAATAAAGACAAGGAGTCCGAAGATCCGTGCGGGTACGGCCTTGTTGAATACGCATATTCAAAAATGGCTGCCGATGCCGGGATCACCATCAATACGTGCAGGATTTTTACCGAAAAGAACAGACACCATTTTATGACCCGTCGCTTTGATCGCCTTTGTGGAAATAAAAAACTCCATATGCAGTCTCCGGGTGCTCTTGCGCACTATGATTTTAATATGGCAGGTGCGTATTCCTATGAGCAGGCCCTGCTCGTTATCAGACAGCTCGACCTGCCAATGAGTTCGATTGAAGAGATGTTTCGCCGCATGGTTTTTAATATCATTGCCCGCAACCAGGATGATCATGTTAAAAATATCGCCTTTCTGATGGATAAATCAGGGAGATGGTCACTGGCACCGGCTTTTGACCTGATTTACAGCTTTAACCCTGTGGGGAGCTGGACGGCAAGCCATCAAATGACCGTAAACGGCAGGCGGGACAACTTTACCCTCGAAGATTTCAGGGCCTGCGCCAGAACAGCCTCAATGAAACGCGGTCGGGCCGAAACCATCATCAGGGAGGTGCGGGAAAAGGTTGCACACTGGCGGGACTATGCCGATGAAGCCGGGGTCGATGCCAACTGGCGTGACCGGATACAGGAGACGCTTCGTCTGAAGGAGTTTGGATAACCCCGCGCAACCAGTTGTCATTGTTCCCCTTTTCCCCTCTCAATACGGGTGGAGTCTTTTGCATCAAACCTCTTGATGGCCTGCTGCAGGCTCTCCACCACCCGCCTTTTCGGGATGTAGAACCGATACAATCCGAGGTCGAGCGACGGCACAGAGAGTTTTTTATAGTCCGCCTCAGTCATTGCGTTCAGTTCCTCTGCTGTTCTCCGAAGCTCTTCTCTGGTCAGAGCGCGGACCGTAAATCCGTGTGAAGATGGTATGATTCTTTTTAGGCTCTCGTTCATGCCGCTGTTTTCTTTTTCTCGATCCAGTTCAACTGCGAAGATATGATTCTCTACGTCAAAAGAGTAGAACACAAAAACAGCACCGCTCCTGTTATCAGGATAAAAAAGCAGAGGCTGATCAAATGCGCCGTACAGAAGATTGAGATGGTTGCTGCTGCGGGTCGTATCTGTAAGCTGAATCTCAGAATTTTGAAACCAGCCGGAGAGTAGAATAGAAGGTATTTGTATAGAGATATTCCGGCCGTGCTCCTTGAGCTCAAGTGTCCGCCCGGCGGCAGCAGAAGAGAGCACGGTGATCGTCGGCAGGACAACCAGGATGCAATAAAGGGAACTTTGAATACTCAGTCTTTTGCCCATCTTCACGGTCCCCTTACTCCTTCAGGCGAGCGGGCGGCTTCTTCTCTGCCACCGCAGTTGCGGCCGGAATTGTCAGGTGGTCTGTACTGTCGCGCAGCAGGCGCATTGAGAAGAAGATAAGCAGAGCCATTACCGCAAGGGTGTACCACGGAAACCAGACCATACCGTCTTTGAACGCCTCGGCCTCAAACTGCTGATGTGTCCACAGCGGGTGCTCTGCGGCAAGGCCGCCGCGCAGTCGGGTGAGAAGCAGGGCGAAGATGAAGCCGATAAAGCCGTAGGCGAGGTTGAACGCCATCCCCTTGAAACTGAGGACCGTGGCACGATTTGCCGAACTGGTGATGATGTTGAGATAGTTGCTGACCATAAAACTGACAAAGGTCATGGTTATGTAGGTCAGGGCGACAAAGAGTATTCCCCACATCGGATAGAACTGCACCAGTCCAGAGAGGCTGAACAGGGTGAGCACGGTGAGCGTTATCATGTTGCTTTTCGGGGTGTATCTGTCGCAGAGAATCTCGGCGATCTTCGGGGTGATGAGACCAAGAAGAGACATCAGCGCACCGATGGTGCCGAAGATCGCATCGGGCAGGTCGATACAGCGGTAGTACTGGCTGGTGAAGGTCGCCACCATCCGCAGGACATGATCATACCCCATTCCAAAGAGGATGATGACGAGGGCAAAGGGTGTCTTGAGAATCCACTGACCCGACTCAAGGGTCTTGAAGAGAGCGGCCATGATCCCGCGGTTTTGCGGGCGGTCACCAATGGTCACCTCCTGCATCCGAAGGGCACAGCAGAAGGCTCCGATCGCAAAGAGAAGAGTCGCGTATATCGGAAAACGCATCGTGGTCTGCTGACTGAGAGCGAGATCCACGCCGAAAAAGGAGAAGAAGCCGTTTATCGCCTGCGGTGAGTAGAGAATTGAACCTGAAGCAAGCGAAAAGACCGCCGCCAGTGCCCGCATCCGATGAACCATGGTCAGCACCCTCGGCCACTGATTTCTGAGACCCTTGCTGACGAGGGTGTCATAGGCGATCGCCTCATCGGCGCCGCTGCCCATCGCTTCGGCAAGTCCGCTGAGGATGCGGTTGAACAGAAAGGCGATGAAGATCAGGTTGCCGTTGCCCAGAGGGACGAAGGCGAGGATCAGCATCTCAAGTACCATCAGCGCGGCGGTACTGATCAGCAGCAGTCTGCGTCCGAGAACATCCGCCAGTGCCCCCGACGGCACCTCGGCACAGACGATGGTGATCGCCCAGACCGTATTGAGTATCGAGAACTGCTCAATACTCAGCCCGTAGTCGAGAAAGAGAATGGTGAAGACGGGGTAGTAGAAGCGGGCGTTGAAGAGACAGCGGAAGAGGATAAAGAGCCGGATATTGGCGAGATTAAAAGGGGAGGCGGCAACGGCCTCTTGCGGGAGTGCTTCGGCATCGCTGCTGTTGTGCTCATTCATGGTGTTATCGTCTTTGGATGGTCGAGTAGTGGCGTTCGAGACGGCGAACCGCTGCCGACAGCAGCAGACAGATTGTCAGGTAGAAGAGGGCGACAACCGTCCATACCTCAATGGTGGCGTTTGTCGATGCTATCACCTGGATCCCGTCGTAGGTGAGTTCCTGGATCGAGATAAAGGAGACGATTGAGGACCATTTGACGGTATTGATAAACTCATTTGCCAGCTGTGGCAGCATCAACTGCATCGCCTGGGGCATGATGATCCGCCGGAGCTGTTGACGGCGGCTGAGACCGAGAGAGGCGGCAGCCTCCCATTGACCACGGGCGATACTCTCTACGCCGCCTCGATATATCTCGGCGATGTAGGCCCCCTCAAAAAGGGCAAGAGCGACCACCCCGGAGAGGAAGCGGGTAAAGAGTGCCGGGGCGGCAAAGAGGGTGGTCAGGGTCTGCTGCGTGCTGTCGCCAAGGCCGCTGACCCACTCTTCGACGCCAAACAGGGTGAGCAGCTGAACGCTGACAAAATAGTAGAAAATAAAGAGAAGAACAAGTGCCGGCATGTTGCGGATGGTCTCGACATAGCTGCGGCCAATAAGGCGATAGAGGTACCGGGGGGAGGTCCGCAGGCGGCCGGCGATAAAGCCGATGACCGTTGCCAGTATCATCGCGTACAGCGATATCCGCAGAGTGACGACAACCCCTTTCGGCAGCAGCCCCGGTCTCAGCGCACCGTTGCTGTCCCGCTGCCACAGATATCCGGCCACCGTCTGCCAGTTCCACTGGTAGTTGAGAGAGAAGAGAAACCGCCAGGTGATGGTCCCAACGAGGATGATTGTCACTGCAAGGACAAGCAGATCAAGGGGTTTCAGTCTGTTTGCAGCCATCTGGCCCGCCTCCCCGGTCGAGTGTCCCGCCGGAGGTGCATCCGGCGGGTGTAGAAAAGAGTCTGCGGGGCTATTTCAGCTGCTGCATCCATTCGCGGCTCTCAAACCAGTAGCGATGGCGGGTCTCCAGCCACTCTTTATTTTCTGTAATCCATCTGTTGAGGTAGTCAACCGAGGCTTTGTCCCCCTTGCGCAACGCGATTCCGTCGGGTTCGCGGGCGAAGGTTTCCGTGGTCGGCTGGAAGAGGATGTCGCTGTAGTCAAGTGCTTCAAAAGCCGGCTTTGGAGCCGAGGAGACCGCCGCATCAACCCCGCCGTTGCGCAGTTCCTGAAAGGTTGCAGGTTCGGTATCAAAGAGACGCAGGGTCGCCTTCGGGAAGCGGCTTTTGGCTGCCTTTGCGGCGGTTGTCCCAATTTTCACCGCAATCTCAACTCCGGGATCATTGTACGCATCAAGGGTGGTCCTGTGCCCCGAACGTTTGCGGTTGGCGACAATTGACTGGCCGGCATACTCATAGGGGATGGTGAAATCGACCCGCCTCTGCCGCTCTTTGGTGATGCCCATGCCGCCAATGATCATATCAAATCTTTTGGTGAGCAGGGCCGGGATGATACCGTCCCATGCGGTCGGCATGAACTCGATTTTGACCCCGAGATCTTTTGCCAGTTTTCTGGCCACATCAATTTCATAGCCGATCAGTTCGCCGTCAGGCCTCTTCATCGCCCACGGCTGAAAGAGGTCCATGCCAACGCGGAGAACCCCACGCTGCTGAATTGTCGAGATCAGTTTGCCGTTCTCTTCGGCACCTGCCGGGCCGCTGAACGCAAGGAAAAGAGCGATCAGGAGAAGGGTGAGTGGCTGAGTGAACAGGTTCCCGGTTTTCGTTGTCTTCTGTTGCATTGCGTTCTCCTTAAATGAACAGTTGGTGGCTGAAGGCTGCTGTTGATACTCCACGTTTGCCGCTCTTCTTTGCGGCAGGCGTCGGAATACTATACGCCTGTGGTACATTTTCTGCCGGTTGCAACGGAACAAATGACAGGGCTATTCAAGGCAGCCTCCTGTCATTTGCTCATATTCAAAGTCCCCGGAATTCAAACCGGTATCGGCTTCAGCGTCAGTGAAGCCGTGTCTGCCGCTCAATCACGCTGACTGTAAAGGAGAGCGTGGCTGTTATCACGAGGTAGATGGCACCGGTGACAAGCCACACTTCAAAGGTGAGATAGGTGTCGGCGATGATCATCTTTGCCTGTTGAGTCAGGTCATATATCGCGATCGCTCCGGCAAGTGCGGAGTCTTTGACCAGAGAGATCGACTGGCTGGTCAGTGGCGGCAGGATCTTGCGCAACGCCAGCGGCAGAATGATCTTTTTCCAGGTGATCCACGGTGACAGACCGAGACTTCGTGCCGCCTCGAACTGGCCTCTGCCGACCGACTCAATTCCACTGCGGAAGATTTCGGCGGCATAGGCACCGTCAAAACAGCTCAGGGCGATCACTGCGGCGAAAAAGCGGTTGAGGCCAAAGACCGGACCGAGAACAAAATAGAAGAAAAAGAACTGAATCAAAAGGGGGGTATTACGGCTCAGCTCCAGATAGACCCCGGCGAAAAAACGTGCCACAGGCGCATCGCTGCGGCGCAGCAGTGCGGTGGTGAGTCCGACGATGAAGGCGCCAAGAAGACCGGCCGCGGAAAGTTTGAGGGTCATCACAAGGCCCCAGACGAGCACTCCCGCCCTCCAGCTGTCGCCATCACGTTCGAGCAGATATCCGGGGATGGCTGACCAGTCCCACGGATACTGAACCTTTTCGCTTGCCATAAGCTTGATAAAAAGCAGCAGTGAGAGCAGCAGCAGAACCCCAAAGAGAAGAGAGTCAAAGGTACGGCTGCGCTGAAAAGGGACCCGTTTTCGGGGCGGAGCGGTCTCGAGAGTCGGCATCAGTCTTCGCTGAGAAGCTTCTCTTTTGTGGTTTCGGAGATTCTCTGAAAATCAATTTTACCGCTGCCCATTTTCGGCAGCTGCTCTTCAACGAGAAAAACCTTGGGAATGGCGATCTTCGGCAGCACCTTTGCCAGTGCCTTGAGGGTCGCTTTCCGGTCGATCTCTCCGGTGACAACGGCGACCAGTTTCGCCCCTTTGCGGGGGTCGGGGACCTCGACGACGCAGCACTCGATTTCTTCGGGGGTGATCTTGTCGAGTTCACTCTCGGTTTTGACCAGACTCACCATCTCACCGCCGATTTTGACAAAACGCTTCAGGCGGCCAACGTGCCAGAGACAGCCGTCGTCATCAAGATGTCCCATATCACCGGTGTCATACCAGCCGTTGCGGAGGTGGAGAGAGGTCTGCTCAAAGTTGTTGAAGTACCCCTTCATCACCGAGTCGCCGCTGACAAGGATGCGACCGTCTTCATCTGGAGCACACTCTCTGCCTGTTTCGTAATGCTCAATGCGAACCCTGATTCCGGGCAGCGGTTTTCCGACCGAACCCGGACGGTTGTACTCGAGGGTATTGACACTTATGACCGGGGAACATTCGGTGGCGCCATAGCCTTCGAGCAGCGTGATGCCGTGGGTCTCCCGCCAGCTTTTGCGCAGTGAATCCGGACACTTGTCGGCCCCAACAATAACGACACGCAGGGTCTGAAAATCGCCGGCGGCCGATTTGCGCAGATACCCCTGGAGAAATGTCGGGGTCCCTATAAGCAGGGTGGCCCCGTGGTCGCGGCAGATCCTGCAGATTCGGGCATAGTCGAGCGGATCGGCGAGGGTGAGCATGTTGATGCCGGCAAGCAGGGGCAGCCACATGGTGACGGTGAGTCCGTAAACGTGGAACCACGGGAGAGTGCAGACGAAGGTGTCTTCTTCGGTGAAGGTGAAGACACTGCTCAGATCCTTGATATTTGCTTCGATATTTTTATGGGAGAGCTGTACCGCCTTCGGCTCTTTTTCGCTGCCGCTGGTGAACAGTATCACTGCCGTATCCTCGTTACTGCCTCCGTTGACAAAGAGATTGAGCAGCGGCAGCGGCAGGGCGGCGATCGCTGCTGCCCGCATCTTCTCCCACGGTTTTACTGCGGCGAAGATCTCTTCGAGAAAGACCATCCCCTCGACTTTGGGGCAGCCCACTCTTTTCAGCAGGGCTTTTGAGGTGATAATTGTTTTAAAACCGCAGGTACGCTGAGCGTAGCGGGCGTTCTCTTCGGCGCCGGTCGAGTAGTTGATCATCACCGGAATGCGACCGCTGAACAGGACTGCCAGCTGGGCAACAGCACAGCCGATGGAGACCGGGATCATCACTCCGATACAGCTGGAAGAGGTCAGCCGGCGAAAGCGCCGGGAAAGGAGGAGGCCGGCAATCAGCACTTCCCGACGGCAGAGGGTGCGGTCGGCGGTAAAGTCGTGGATCGCAGTGATGTGCCCGCCTCTCTTTGCGGTGGCAATGAAACGTCTGTGCAGCATCCTTTTTCTCTTCTCCGTTTGAAACCCGGCATGGCTCGGCAGCACACCGCAGCCGAACACCTGTAACCTGCAGAAAACGCTGCCGATCAGAAATACCGGCTACTCTACCGTACTTTTCGTGCCGGCGCTACAATTCCGCCCGGTCGAGCACCTTCTGTGGCAGCTCCTTTGCCGGCTGGATGCCGAGGCTGCGCAGCTGTTCCGCCTGGGAGATGAGGTTGCCGCGTCCGCGTGAAAGGCGGTTGAAGGCGGCATCGCAGCTGCTGCGGGCG
>PDWI01002166.1_pt1 | contig 29961 bp, 28 predicted proteins | sample 1430891 | NCBI WGS metagenome assembly PDWI01 (sample SAMN01162508, study PRJNA174530) | Oral metagenome, whole genome shotgun sequencing project. | biome: Marine environment; feature: Marine mammal; material: Swab sample of the gingival sulcus; isolation source: swab sample of gingival sulcus... | reverse complement strand
AGACCTCTCTCAAGTTCAGGATTGCCCGATGTCTAAAAAGAAAATAGTAAATGAATGTCTAACTTAAAAAACGGTCAACCTTATTTAGGGATGTTCACTTAAAACGTAAGTAGTTAGAAGTTAGATGTTTTAGAAGTCTTTGAGGTCTCTTCTTAAAAAATGTTAAACGTAATTATTAGTTGGTATTTCGCTGGTGCGAGCTTCTAGCTCGTATCCAAAATAAACAACTTATTAATGCGATAATTTGCTAATTTGCTAATGCGATAATGTGTTGAAAGTTCATAAAGTTGAATGTTGAAAGTTCCAAGCATATTTTAAATGGTTTTGGGTGTTAGGTTTTGGGCTTTGGGTAAAAAATTATTTAACACATTGTCTATCAAAAAAATCATAACTCATAATTTTTAATTCATAATTCAAAAAACCCTTAAAACCTTACAACTTTCTAACAAATTCATAATTCAAAAAAGCTTTGTAAAAAAACAATCTACCACAAATGTACTTTTTGGGTATTTTAATTTTAATTTTTAAATTTGCAAGAGATAGGGAGTGCTTGAACGAGTTTCAAGAAATATGCAATGTTGAAATCGTGAAAAATACTACTAAAATATTGACGAAAGATGTTTGTAATAAAATGATATTATAATTATGAAATTTTTGAATTTATTTTTGGTTGTCCTTATGTCTATGAATGTTTTGGGGCAAGAAGATACGCTACATACAAACAATAATAACGTTAAATATATTATTGATGGGGCTGAAAAATTATGGAGAATAGATTCCCGAATAGAGTGTGATGTTTTAAAAGTTTACTGTGATAGTTCTTATCGTAAGGAAGTTAAGTTTGTAACGGATATTGATAGTTCATCCTTTTTTATTAACCCAAGAGATACTTTAACTTTCTTCTTCAATCTCAAAAATCAAGATTTATGTAAAACCCAATTAATAGGGCTAGAATGTGTCCCAAATAGTATTTCTTATGAAGATAAAATGTATTATTTGAGTTTACTTTGGTCTGAGGTAAAATATAACTTTGTAAATATTGATAAGATTAATTTTGACATAGATAGCCTATATATGTCTTATTTGTTGAAAATAAAGAATACAGATAATGATTATAAATATTATCAATTGTTAAAAAGCTTTTTAGCTTCTTTCAATGATGGACATACCGAGGTGTATGATGGAGGGCAGTTTTATATATTTAGAGATTATGTAGGTGTTGTTTTTAAAGATGTTGGAGAAAAAATTATTCTATCTTTAATAAATAAAAATACAGGTTTAGATAGTTCTTTGGTAGGTGCTGAGTTAATCAAGGTTAATGATATAGATATTGATAAGTATCTGCAAGATACCATATTTCCATATATTAGTGCTTCTACAAAGCAACATAAATTTATGCAAGCTGTTTATAAATTACATTCTGGCTTTTCTACATCAAAGTTTAGAGGGACAGTTGTTAAACATCATTCTCTTGATACCATTACCATAGAATTGCCTTATAATGGAGAAAAGACAAGAAGTTCAAACGATACATATTATGGTTCTATGGAGCAATACCAAGGGGAATTTAACACTCAATGGCTTCAAGACTCAATTTATTATATTGCTGTAAATAGTTTTAGTGAAAGAGTTATCGGCTTATTTAATAAATCTTTACCTGAAGTTTATAAGTCAAAAGCTTTAATTATTGACTTGAGAAAAAATGGAGGAGGAAGTACTCGTGTGGGGTGGCATATCCAAAAATTCTTAACAAAAGGGAATTACTTTCTGAACTTTGCTTGGGAAACACGAATTAATGATGGTGTTAAAAAAGCCAATGGTAATTGGATTGATGAATATGCCGATTTTTATAAAGGTAAAGCCTTACGTTATAATCAACCGGATACTATTTTTATACAAGATTCTATTAAAAAAATAGAAGTACCTGTAGTTATATTGATAGGGCGGTACACTTTTTCAGCAGCAGAGGATTTTTTAGTTAATTTATATGAAATGAAAGAACGCCCTTTGTTTATTGGTGAAGAAACAGGAGGTTCAACAGGCTCTCCTTTGGTTATATCAAATTTGCCGGGAGGGGGTTATGCCCGTATTTGTACTAAAAGAATAAAGTTCCCATATTCAAAAAACGCATTTGTTAATCAAGGTATTTCCCCTGATATTGTTATAAAAAACACTATTGATGATTATTTAGAAGGGAGAGATGCTGTTTTGAACAAAGCAATAAATATTATAAAAGATAAGTTATAATCTTGGAGTTCCCCAATGTACAAGTGCCTTTATAAAGGTGTTGAATGTAACAAATTTAATACGTTTAAAAGCAAATTTTAAAATGGATTATTTTATGTTTAATATCAAATATTACATTTCTTCGGTACTGTTATTTTCTTCTTTCTTAAGCCTAAGTCAGAATATAATTGACAGTATTCCTTTCAATTATAATTATGGTTTTATTGTTGTAAAAGCGGCAATTAACGATGTAACGTATGATTTTTTGTTTGATACAGGGGGAATAACATGTGTAACTGATAAAGTTATAAAAGAACAGAAGTTAAAACCGGTATCTAAAAATAGAATATGGACTAAATATTCAGTAAAAGTAGCCTTGTCCAATCATATCTTAAATGATAAAATTACAGTAGTAAATAGACGTCGTAATTTAGCTCCTATAGCAGATGGTGGTGTTATCGGAAGAGATTTCTTTAATCATAGAATTTTTCAGATTGATTATAAGAAGAAAATGATTTACTTTTTAAACAAAGTGCCTAATAATCAAAAGAAAAATGCTCTTCATTTTTATTGGGAATATATGGTGCCTCCATATACAACAATGCGCATAGGAGGAATTAGGGCTAAGGTTTGTTTGGATACAGGGTATTCTTCTGCGAGTAAATTAGGTTTAGCAGTATGTCGAGATATGTTCAATAAATTGAATATAGACAAAGATAGCCTAAGGCACTTTAGAATGTTTTCTTATTTAAGAAATGATACTATAGATAAAATTTATTTTACAGAAAGTTTTCAGATAGCTAAGCTCAAAATTAATGATTACAAAATGGTGGTTATACGAGAAAATTCTCATTTGAATATTTTAGGCAATTATTTTTTTCAGGATTATACTGTTATATTTGACTTTAAGAATAATCAATTTTATTTCCGATAACTATCTTTTAAATCTCATTTTAATGAACATCAGCAACTATATTGTTGAAGTAATCATTAATGGTTTTCAGTTGTTTAAATACTTTGATAGAGTGTTGCGAGAAGTCTTCCGATAGTAATTGTTCATCAGAAATAGGGCGAACAAAGTCGTAAGATTTATATTGAATCCATTTTAAAACAGGGCTGTCCTTTGAAAAGCCTCTGGGGGCGGACTTCAATTTTTCTCCATATATCACAGGAAATAAGGCTTTAAATTGTTGGTCTTCAATGATGCTCTCAAACCGCTTAGGCTCTTGGCATATAGTCTCTCTAATGGCTTTTAAGATATGGCTCTCCGGTCTGTGAATACCGCCTGCCAGCATACTGTTGTCTGATTCTATATGCGTGTAGTAACCGGAATATTTGCTCTTTCTTCCTCCTGGTGCAATGTAGGCTCCAAAGTGAATTTTATACGGCGTTTTATCTTGAGAAAACCGAATATCACGATGTATTCTGAACAAACAGTCTTTGGCGTTGATGTGTTGTATGTTGCTGTCAAATTTCTGAATCTCGGCTATTTGAAACGATACAAAATCTAAAAACAAGGCTTTGGCTTCTTCGTATAAAGCTTTATTATCATAGAACCATTCTCTGTTGTTATTAACAGTCAATTCTCGCAAAAAGAAAAGAATTTTTTTATCAAAATAATTCATCGTGTTTTGGTGTTAGTGATTATTATCATCAAAGAAAGACGTCCTTTCTCCGAAAAAGGTTTAAGGTCTATTTGGGTATCAATCAAAAGCCCTTGTTGATTGACAAATGTCCAATTAAAATGCTGTTCTATACCCTTGTACGCTACTTTGATATAGGAGGCTGATAATTCTTTTGAACTATAAGCAGAGGGTTGATATTCAGGAGAAAAATCTACCAATAAGGCATTGCAATTTTGTAACTCTTTTGGGCTTCTTTCTAATATGCTTGTGGCTGCCGTATTGCAATCAAACACCCCGTTTTGATTCATCAGTATAACGCCGTTATGGGTCGATTCGTACAGCAAACGGTATTGAGCCATTAAGTCCTTTTGTTCTTCTTGAGTCAAAAGGGATTGCTTTTTTTGTTTCTTTAAGAAACCATATATTTGCTCTTCGGACAGGTTAAGACTTACAACATATTGAAAAGGAATTAATTCTCCATTGTTGTTTTTTAATTGAATATGTCCCTTAGCCTCTTTGTTGTCTTGAGAAAGCTTCTTGAAATAAGTCGTATCTATGGCTTCTAAGCCTATTTCTGTGTAATGTTGTTGTATCCATTCCGGAGTATAACCTAATATATTTTTAACCGAAGGACTGATGATTTGAAAAGCTTCTTCGGGACTGTGTTGAAAGAAAATATACTCGCTTTTAGCGTAGTTTTCAATCTGCTTTAATTGTAATTCCTTATCAGATAGCTGTTCTTTGTAATGTTTAGATTGAGTTCTGCTGTGCGATAGCATATTTTTTAAACGCTTCTCACGCTCCTTTACCAATAAAGAAATAGGAATGTACAACAAAGGGTAGGGCAGTAAAGTGAAAGCATACAATAGTACGGAATGATGAATATACCAATGAGAAAAATAAGGGTGACTCACTAAAATAAGGACAGCTATTCCTATAAACCATAGTATAATCTTTTTCATTCTAAAGTTGTCTTTATGTATTGATTTCCCTTGTGTAAAATTTCTACAAAAGTAGCCATATTTTTAGAATCATCATCGGACTTTATTAAAAGAAGCACCTTTTAATAAGTTGATAAGTTCGTTTTCAGACTTGGATTCAATATTTAAAAAGCTAATTGCCGGTGTTTTGGGTATTCGTTAGCTTAAGATAAAACAAAGCCCTCAAATATTATCAAAACATTTGAGGGCTTTTAATGGGATTCTAAAGCCAATTAGAATCTATTTTATTTCTTTTCCATTTAAGAATACACGGTCTATCAAATCAGAACCGTAAGCATAAGGCATAAATTCAAAAGAAGGAATAGCTTTAGTAATGTAAAAATTGGCTTTTTTACCTCTGCAAATACTACCATGTGTTTCTTGCAAGCCCATTGCATAGGCTGTATTGATAGTGGTTGCATTAATCACTTCTTCAGGTAACATTTTGAAATTAATAGTTCCTAAAGACATAATAAATTTCATATCTCCTGAAGGCGAAGAACCCGGATTGAAATCGGAAGATAAAGCCACCGGTAAACCTGCGTTAATCATTTTTCGGACAGGGGCTTCTATCATTCCCAAAAAGAAAGCGGCACCGGGTAATACTGTTGGCATAGTACCCGAATTTAAAAGAGCTTGTATTTCCTCATCTCCGGTATATTCTAAGTGATCAACAGACAAGGCATCGTATTTAACTCCCACCTGTATGCCTCCGGAATAATCTAATTCGTTAGCGTGAATTTTAGGCTTCAAACCATACTTAAGTCCTGCCATTAACATTCTGTCGGTATCTTCAACAGTGAAGAAACCTTTGTCGCAGAATACGTCGATATAATCCGCCAAGTCTTCAGAGGCCACCATTGGCAACATTTCGTTAATAACCAAATCCACAAATTCCGATTGACGACCTTTGTACTCTAAAGGTAAGGCGTGTGCGCCTAGAAATGTAGAGCGAACAGTGATAGGGCTATCTTCTTTGATACGTTTGATAACACGTAACATTTTAAGTTCGTTTTCTACACTTAAACCATAACCACTTTTTATTTCAACGGCACCTGTTCCTAAACGAATAATTTCGTTGATGCGTTCGATAGACTGTTCGTATAAATCGTCTTCAGAAGTGTCCGCTAATAGTTTGGCAGAATTTAAAATACCGCCTCCTCTTTTAGCAATTTCTTCGTAAGACAAGCCTTTTATTTTGTCAGAATACTCTATTTCGCGACTTCCGGCATACACCAAGTGAGTGTGAGAGTCGCAGAAAGAAGGGAATACCATTTTCCCCTGAGCATCTACTATATTGTCAAAATCAGCTTCATTATATTTATTTCCAAAATCAGACATAGCACCAAAATCGGTGATTATATCGTCTTCATTGATTAAATAAGCATCATCAATACAGTCCAATTTTGACATATCGGCTCCGGCTTTCCATTTGGCAGCCAGCTCTTCTACTTGAACTAATTTTTTTATGTTTTTTATAAGTTGTTTCATTTTCAATCTAAATTTTATCTAGCTTTCTTATAAGCTTCTTCTACAGCGTCTAAAACTCTCTGCTGAACTTCCTCCTGTGTGCCTTCTCCACATACTTTCCATATTTTTTGTTTAGAAGCTTTTTCGTAATAGCCATAAACAGGACCTACTAGATTCCAGTGGCTTTCGATTCTTCTTAGAATAGTGTCTAAAGTTTTGTCGTAAGGGCGAGAATCATCTTCTTCACTTCTGGCAACAATTCTTCTTACAGACTCTGTTACAGGAAGATTAATATCAATTACGGCAGAAACAGAAGTTCCCATTCTTCGTAACAAACCATCTAAGATATACGCTTGTACAAAATTACGAGGGAATCCTTTTATAATAAAACCCTTGGCATCAGGGTTAGCGGCTATTTCTTTTTCTATAATTCTAATTGCAATTTCATCAGGAACAGAGAATCCGTCTTTGATATATTTTTGAGCATCCTTTGCCAGCTCTTGGTCTTCTTTCATCTTAGACCTTAATAAAGAACCTGTTGAAATATATACTAGGTTGTATTTTTCAGCAATAGCTTTAGCTTGCGTTCCTTTTCCTGCTCCGGGAGGTCCTATAAGCACCACATTAAAGCGAGTTTGGTTAATAACTTCTTCTATAGGTTTATTGATGCGTTCTGCCACATCTTCTATAGCCCCCATTCCATTAATCGGCTTATAAATGTCTTTTTGCTGATAAAAACGAGCTACAGCAGCTGTTTTTTTGTCATATTCTTTCAAACGATTATTTATTACCTCCTCGTTATCATCATCTCTTCCGGAATTTTTTCCTCTCTCGATTAATCGTTTTTTAAGTTCATCTTTAGGCACTTCTAAACTCAACATACAAGATAAAGAAGTGTTGAATTTATTTAATAAACCTTCTAAAATATATGCCTGAACAACTGTTCTTGGAAAACCATCAAATAAAAAACCTTTAACATCCGTGTTCGTTCGTATTTTCTTTTCAATAATCTGGACAATAATCTCATCAGGGGCTAAGTTCCCTCGATTAATAATGTCCTTGGCTTTTAAACCTAATTCAGTTTCTTCAGCTATTTCTTCACGAAGCATATCGCCGGTAGAAATATAAACCAAATTATATTTTTCTAATAACATTTTCGACTGTGTTCCCTTCCCTGCTCCGGGAGGTCCAAACAAGGCTATATTCAACATAATGGTTGTATTTGTGATATATCTATTTTAAAGCAAACAAAATTAAACATTTTTAGAGTTTTAGAATAGTGTTTTGATAAAAAATAATTTAGGCTCTTAAAGCTGATGCAGAAATGTGTTTATTTGTCATAATAGTATCTGCAACTATAAATTAAGATGCTTTCATTTTCGAATTGATAAACAAGCCTGTGTTCTCTGTCTATTCTTCTTGACCAATATCCTGTCAAGTCATATTTTAAAGGTTCGGAATTTCCAATACCACTAAAAGGTGTTCTTGATATATCTTTAATTAGAGTGTTTATCCTTTTTAATATCTTCTTGTCTGTGGTTTGCTAATAGGTGTAATCTTCCCAAGAATGGGTTGTAAATACGATTCTCATTCCTCAATTAATTCTTTTTCAACAATTTTTCCTTGTTTCATTTGATTAACTGATTCAAACAATCTACTTGCATTCTTTCTGGAACTTAATAAATGTAGTGTTTCCATTATAGAATTGTATTCATTCAACGACAATAGTACGGTTCCTTTTCCTGTGCGCCTCTTTATAAAAAGAGTCTCATCATTATCTTCTACTTTATCTAAATATCCTTTTAGACCTGTTCTGAATTCTGTGAAATTGGCGATTAACATATTATTTTGTCTTAATAAAGTACGAATATAAGTACTTATTTATGAATATGCAAATTCTAGCACAAAATTGCCAAAGACAAAAAGCCAATCGCCAATTGCTAACAGCTAACCGCCAACACCCAACACCCAACACCCAAAGGTCAAACCTGACCTCTCTTTCTTACGGCATAATTATCACTCTGAGCTGTTTTAATAAGTGTTTTTCAAAAAAAATAAGAAAACTATTTGGCTAGTTGCCAAAAAAAATGTATCATTGCTTCTGAAAAAAACAAACTAAATGAAACGTGTCTTATATATCTTACTCAGCTTGGTTTTATTGGCTTCTTGTAAACAGGAGTGCGATTGTAACGACCTGAAAAAAGATAATAATTACTACCTATATAAAGACAAAAAATACACCGGTTCTTGCTCTCAAAAAGACAGTTCAACTATTTTAGTCGCTCATTTTAAGGGAGGATTAAAGCAGGGGAAAGAAATCATTTACAATCAGGAACAGCGTATTATTAACACGGTGGATTATGTTCAGGGGGAAAAAAACGGAACAGAATTAAGCTATTATGATAACGGACAACTTAAGTCTGAGGTACAATACGCTAATGGATTAAAATCCGGAACTTACAAAACTTGGTTTGAAAATGGTTCACCACAAATAGAGACACAGTATTACCAAGGCGCACATCAAGGCTCTTATAAAGAATGGTATGAGAATGGTAAATTAAAAACCACTCGTTTTTTTATTGACGGCAAAAAAAATCACAATTGGAATACTTGGTACAGAACAGGTTCTATTTCTTCTAACACCCAATATAATAACGATTATAAAAACGGAACTTGGAAGTATTGGTATCAAAACGGAAATGTTAAGTCGGAAGAAAACTATAAAAACAACAAGCTTAATGGGGTTTGGATTACTTACTATGAAAATGGTAAAAAGTCCAACAGAGGTATTTACTCGGAGGGCAAGCGCATAGGAATGTGGGAAAAGTGGTTCGAATCCGGACACGTACAAGCTATACAGCATTACAAAAAAGGAATGCTGAACGGCAATTATAAAGAATGGTATAAAAATGGTAAAGTAAAGGAGCAAGGGCAGTTTCTAAACAATATGAAAAACGGACTTTGCGTTAGTTACTACGAAAATGGACGTAAATCTTTTTTAGCCAATTACGTAAAAGGGAAATTAGACGGAACGGTTAAGCAGTGGGATGAAAAAGGCCGCCTTAAGGTGCGTGAATTTAATTTAGGAAAAGTTGTTAAGAAAAAACGTGTAGTTCCTGTCTTCTAAATACTCACAATCCCAATTTTTAAAATATTTTTGTGCTCTTTAAATAGAATGATGCCGTTGAGGCATGGTTACGAATTTTTAATTTATGACTAAAAACGCTTTTGTTAAAGCCTTTCGGGTTCCTCTTATTTTAGTCTTTATAATGTGGGCTATAGCTGTTTTCCAGTTTTTTATGCCGGACTATTTCTTAGAAATGGGGCTTTTACCTCGTTCTGTTAATCGCTTATCCGGTATAATTACTTCCCCTTTTATTCATGGAGATTTTTCTCATTTAATTAGCAATACCATTCCTTTTTTCTTTTTGTTGTGGGCTATTTTTTACTTTCATAGAAAATATGCGTTCATTATTTTAATTCTAACATGGTTAATTACCAATGGTTTGGTATGGGTTTTTGCCAGAAACAGTTATCATATAGGAGCAAGCGGTTTGGTATATGCTTATTTTGGCTTTTTAGTGGTTTCGGGTTTTATTTTAAGAAATATTAAACAGTTAGCTGTAAGTTTTATCGTGATTGTTTTGTACGGAGGAATGCTCTGGGGTATTTTCCCGACACAAAGAGGTGTATCTTGGGAAAGCCATCTGTTTGGTGTAATAAGTGGGGTTTTGGTAGCCTATCTTTACAAAATAAAATGGTTTAAACCGCCAAAGAAAAAAAAGGTTCAAGATACAGAATATACCACTGATTTTTGGAACGAAGTAATAGAAAAAGATTAATCAATATAAGCATTATATTTTAATTATTATTGCAATGAATTATCAAGAAACTTTAGACTTTTTATATAATAGTTTGCCTATGTACCAGCGTCAAGGTAAGGCGGCTTATAAATCAGATTTAAATAATAGCTTGGCTTTCGACCAACATTTAGATTCACCTCATCAGCACTATCCTTGTGTGCATATTGCCGGTACTAATGGTAAAGGCTCTTGCTCGCATATGCTGGCTTCTGTTTTGCAAAAAGCAGGATATAAAGTGGGTTTATACACCTCTCCGCACTTAAAAAGCTATAGAGAGCGCATCAAAATAAATGGTGAAAAAATCAGTCGAGAGTACGTTACTCGTTTTATCGAAAATCAATTGGATTTTATCAAAACATTACAACCCTCTTTCTTTGAGATGACTGTTTTTATGGCTTTTCAGTATTTCAAAGAACAAAAAGTAGATGTTGCTATTATAGAAGTGGGAATGGGTGGACGTTTAGACTCTACCAATTTAATACAGCCTGTTTTGTCTGTAATTACCAATATTGGTTTAGACCATACGCAGTTTTTAGGAGATAATCTGACTTCTATTGCTAAAGAAAAAGCAGGAATTGTTAAATCCAATACACCTGTTGTTATAGGGGAAACGCAAGAAGAAACCAAGCCGGTTTTTATTAGTGAAGCCGAAAAAAAACAAGCAGACATTATTTTTGCAGAGCAAGTGTTTCAGCTTAAAGACAGCACAAATAGTTCAAGTCAAAATGCTACTTATCAAATAAAAAGTTCGTCTTTAAACTTTAATGATTTAGAGTTGGATTTAAAAGGCATCTATCAACAAAAAAATGTACTCACTGTATTGGCGGCCTTGGAGCAACTCCAAGCTCATTTTAATATTTCGGAAGAAGCCATTAGGCAAGGCTTAAAGACGACGGTATCTACTACCGGTTTGTTAGGGCGTTGGCAAACCCTATCAGACAACCCCACTGTTATTTGCGATACCGGACACAATATGGCGGGCGTGCAACAGATTTTATCTCAGTTAAAACAGCTTGAATACAGGCAATTGCATTTGGTTTGGGGAATGGTTAACGACAAGTCTATTGACGAAATTTTGTCCGTTTTGCCTAAAGAGAACTGTTATTATTATTTTACCAAGGCTAATATCCCCAGAGCTTTAGATGCAGATATATTATATCAAAAAGCCCAAGCGTATGGTTTGGTAGGGGAGTGTATTGGAGAGGTAAAAGAAGCATTGCAAACAGCTCGAAAAAACGCTCAAAAAGATGATTTAATTTTTGTAGGCGGAAGCACTTTTGTTGTGGCAGAGGTTGTTTAATTCTTTCTTTTTAAGTAAATTTGCCTCATTGAAAAAGTCCTTTTGTGCGGGAAGCTTCAAAAAGGTGCCGTGTAAATATTGATTTTTAAATTTAATAAAAAATGAGAATGTTAAGAATTATTTCCTATGTTAGTTTAATCTTGGGTCTAGGAAAAGGAGCTGATGCTCAGAGTTTATTGTGGAAAGTTACGAATGAAAAAAACAATAATATATCCTATTTATATGGCACGATTCATATTCAAGCCGAGTCCGTTTTTTTATATGACGATAAGGTTGAAAAAGCGATGAACGACTGTGATGCCTTAGTTGTAGAAGCTTTTATTGATCAAATTACGCCACAAGACTTGAAAGAGCTTTTGTATATGAAAAAAGACAAAATTAGCGAAATGATATCTAAAGAGGATTTCGCTAAATTAGATGAACTTTGTAAGAAGAATTTAGGTGCACCTGCTATTTTATTTGATAAACTTCAGCCTATTATGTTGGCTTCGCAATTGAGTACAGCAGGCTTGCCTAAGGATATGCCTGATGCTTTAGACTTGCATTTATTAAAACAAGCACGAGCCAAAAACAAACAGACTTACGCTCTAGAAACCATAAAACAACAAATGAAAACGCTTAATAAAATGAATCAAAAAGAGCAAATCGAAATGTTGTTAGAAACCGTACGAAAGCCCCACGAAAGCGATAGTTTAGTGAAGAAAATGCTAAAATATTATTTAAAGGGAGATTTAAAACAACTAAATCAGTTAATGGAATCAGATAATAAGATGCCTAAAAAATTTCAAAAAGCCTTGTTGCAAAAAAGAAATAAGAAAATGCTTCGTAAAATGGTTCATTTAATGAAAAAAGAAACTCTTTTTGTGGCTGTAGGCGCTGCTCACTTAAGTGGAGAGTCTGGTTTGATTACTCTTTTGCGTAAAAAAGGCTATGCTGTAGAGCCTGTTTCTTGTACATTTAAAAAGAAAAAATAATGCGGTAAGGTTGAAAATAAATGCCTCAAAATCTTATTCAAACAAAACAAAATGATTACTTTTGGCGTTAATGAAAAAAAACAAGAATAAAAATAAAAACACCAATAATTCATTTCCTAAAACACTGTTTTACAAGAGAGAACGATTTCGCTTATTGACGGGCTTGTTTTTCATTGCTTTTGCTTTGTATCTCAGTTTTTCAATGTTTTCCTATTTCTTTACTTGGCAAAATGACAATGTGCAGTGGATAGATATTGTTTCGCCTGCCAATGTTCAGTTAAGTAATTGGGGAGGTAAATTGGGTGCTTATTTATCTTACATATTAATTTACAAAGGTTTTGGTATTTCAGCCTTAGCTTTTCCTGTATTAATTATACATTTAGGGTTAGAAATTTGGGGATTAAAAGTATATCCTTTGAAAAGGAGCATTCCTATTATTCTATGTTTTGTAATTATTCTTTCCCTTTGTTTGGGCTTGATTGACGGTTTTACCTCAACATCAGCCTTTCTTTTAGGTGGGCAAAATGGCTTTTTAATGACCACTTGGCTCAACTCTTTTATGGGTGTTTTGGGAACCATAGTCAGCTTGTTGGTCTTGGTCTTGACTTATAGCGTTTTGGTTTCTAAACGTGTTTACCATTGGGTTAGCGCTTTGTTTATTCATCAAAAATGGTTTCAAAAATATTTTGCCAAGAAAGATGAAGCGACAACAGTTGTTTCCGAAAAAGAGACTAAATCGGAAACGACAAATGAAGTCGCTACCACTACGGAGCCTGTAAATAAAGAAGAAATATTGGTATTGGCACCGGAAGACCAACAGTTGGAAGTAGATATCGATAATGATGAAGAAGTGATTGATGTTGATTTATTTAATCATTCTGAACCCTCAAAAACAGAAGTGGAAAAAGTGGAAGTTGCTAATAATGAGCCTGATATAAATCAAGAAGAAGCTTCAAGTGAGCAGGAGGAGGAAGAAGAAGTAGGCTTAAGTGTCAATGAATTGGAGGAGGAAGAAGCTTGCGAAAAGGCTGTTACTTCTTTAGAAAAGTATGGCGAATATGACCCTCGCGCAGATTTGTCTCATTATCAGTTCCCTGATATTCAATTTTTAGCAGACCACGAAGTTAATAATACCAAAGTAACGCAAGAAGAATTAAACGAGAATAAAAATAAAATTGTAGAAACGCTTCGTAATTATAAAATAGAAATAACAAACATATCTGCTACCATAGGACCCAGTATTACCTTGTATGAGATAGTGCCGGCACCGGGTGTTCGTATTTCTAAGATTAAAAACTTGGAAGACGATATTGCATTAAGTTTAGCCGCTTTAGGAATTCGTATTATTGCGCCTATGCCGGGTAAAGGAACAGTAGGTATAGAAGTGCCTAATAAAAATCCACAAGTGGTTTCTATGCGTTCTACTATTGCGTCTAAAGCATTTCAAGAAAATAAATATCAATTACCTATTATTTTAGGTAAAAACATTTACAATAAAACCCACGTTATTGACTTAGCAAAAACGCCACATATGTTGGTAGCAGGTGCTACAGGGCAAGGAAAGTCTGTGGGAATCAATGCTATACTAACGTCTTTGTTGTATAAAAAGCATCCTGCTGAACTTAAATTTGTTTTAATAGACCCTAAGAAAGTAGAGTTGTCTATTTACTCTAAAATAGAAAAACACTACTTGGCGAAATTACCGGACGAGGAAGAAGCGGTGATAACTGATGTTCAAAAAGTAGTAGCGACTTTAAATTCTTTGACTAAAGAAATGGATACGCGCTACGATTTGTTAAAGAACGCCCACGTTAGAAATATTATAGAATACAATCAGAAATTTATCAATAGAAAACTGAATCCGGAAAAAGGACACCGATATTTGCCTTATATTGTAGTAGTTATTGACGAGTTTGCCGACTTAATAATGACAGCAGGAAAAGAGGTAGAGCACCCTATTGCTCGTATTGCACAGTTAGCAAGGGCGGTTGGTATTCATTTAATTGTGGCTACTCAAAGACCTTCTACCAATGTGATTACGGGTATGATTAAGGCGAATTTCCCAACCCGTGTGGCATTTAGAGTAATGCAAATGATTGACTCCAGAACCATTTTGGATAGTCCGGGTGCCAATCAATTGATTGGACGTGGAGATATGCTAATTAGTCAAGGTGGTGGCGAAATGGTGCGTTTGCAATGTCCTTTTGTAGATACGCCGGAAGTAGAAGAAGTGGTGTCTTATATCAATGAGCAGCAATCTTATCCAATGGCATTTCTTTTGCCGGAGCCTGATGCTGAAGCTTTAGGAAATGCTTCTGCTGAAGATTTAGGGCAACGTGACGAAATGTTTGAAGAAGCCGCCCGATTAATGGTAGCAACTCAACAAGGTTCAACATCAAGTATTCAGAGGAAATTCTCTTTAGGTTACAATAGAGCCGGACGAATAATGGATCAATTAGAGGCGGTTGGTATTGTAGGACCTTATGAGGGAAGCAAGGCGCGTAAAGTTTTAATTCCTGATGAATATACTTTGGAACAGTTTTTGAAAAACCTTAATTAGAGATAAGAAAGGGAAATACATTCTCTTTTAAAATATGAATTTAAATATCACAAATATGAAAAACTACATTTTAGTTATTAGTTTATTTATCAGTCAATTATTGTTAGCTCAAACGCCTAATAAAGGGGAGAAGTTAATTAAAGAGTTAGCTCAGAAATACAAGAACTATCCTGCTATGTCTATTGATTTTGAGTTGCAAATGCAAAATAAAGCAGAGGGCATTAACGAAAAATCAAAAGGTAAGGCTTGGGTAAAAGGCAACCGTTATAAATTAGATGTAATGGGCGTAGAAACCTATTTTGACGGACAGCAACAATGGACTTATTTGAAAGAAGTTCAGGAGGTTAATCTTTCTATCCCTGACCCTGAAGATGAAAACACTTTAAGCCCTTCTAAATTATTGAGTTCTTATTCTGAGGGGTATAAAATTGTTTATCAAAATGAAATGTTTCAATATCACAGAGCTTTACAAATTATCAATTTATTTCCTCTTGATGATAAAGAATCTCAATTTAAACGTATTACATTAAAAATAGATAAAGATAAAAAACAATTATTTCAAGTCGTTCGTCAAGGAAAAGACGGTAACGATTATACTATAACGCTAACAAGCATCAAAAAAGAAACCAATATTAATGATGACTTCTTTACGTTTGATGTTAAGAAACATCCTGAGGCAGAATTAATAGACTTGAGATAGTTATCCATTTAAAAACAATAAAATAAAAATGAACAAAGCAATTACACAAACCGATTTTCAGTTTAAAGGACAAACTCATAAATACACAGGAAAAGTACGTGATGTATATAGCATTGGAGACGACCAGCTTATTATGGTTGTAACTGATAAAATATCAGCTTTTGATGTTATTCTTCCTAAAGGAATTCCTTACAAAGGTCAAGTACTTAATCAAATAGCCGCTCGCTTTTTAGATGCTACAGCTGACATCGTTGATAACTGGAAAACTTCTACGCCGGATCCAATGGTAACGGCAGGTATCAAATGCAAACCTTTTCCTATAGAAATGATAATAAGAGGTTATTTAACAGGTAGCGCTTGGCGTTCTTACAAAGCCGGTAGTCGCAACATCTGTGGAGTCGCTATTCCTGACGGAATGCAAGATAATCAGAAGTTTCCTAAACCAATTATAACGCCTACAACCAAGGCAGACCAAGGTTTACACGATGAAGATATTTCTAAAGAAGAGATTTTAGCACAAGGTTTAGTTAGTCCTGAAGATTATGCTGAGTTGGAGCGTTTGACTTATGCTTTGTTTGAGCGAGGCTCTCAAATAGCAGACGAAAAAGGCTTGATTTTAGTAGATACCAAATATGAATTTGGTAAAAAAGACGGTAAAATCTATTTGATAGATGAAATTCATACGCCTGATTCTTCTCGTTATTTTTATAAAGAGGGATATCAAGAGCGCTTTGACCAAGGTTTGCCACAAAAACAATTGTCTAAAGAATTTGTACGTGAATGGTTAATGGAAAACGATTTTCAAGGCAAAGAGGGACAGACCGTACCGGAAATGAGTGATGAATTGGTGCAAAGTATTTCTGAGCGTTATATAGAGCTTTACGAAACCATTATCGGAGAAGACTTCGTAAAAGCAGATGACTCTGATATTTTAAAACGTATAGAAAATAATATTACTGAAATTATAACAGCTTAATAATTTTAAAAAGAGTCTTCTAGGAGGTTTAGCTTTCTAATTTAATATTAGCTCTTTTTATTTTTGGAAAAAATATAGTCCTCAAATATTTTTAATTATATTTTGAGGACTATTCTTTTATGGTGTTATTATTGTTTCTTTATTTTAGGATTTTGTAAATATTTTGCTATTAATGTTTTATGCGCTTTCTAATGCTTGTTATGCCCTGAACTTTCAACTTTTAACCTTCAATATTTATCCAGATATCATATTTAGAATGAACGCTTTTGTTACTGATAGCTTTGACACATTTTCAGATTTAAATAAATAATGTGAAACTAAAATTTGCATATTATAAAAAAACACTTTATATTTGTGTTGTCTTAAAGTAACATTAGGTTGATGAAATTAAAAAGTCACCTACTTTATAGGGAAAGTTTTTAAAAGTATTAATTGAGTCTTGATGTAATTTATGGCGGTCGGAATTAAGCTGAAAACAGACTTTAAACAGGAGTAGGCATCATTAATAAATCAATAAAATGTTTAAATTAACAAGTAAATTAGTTATGACAATGCTAGTTCTTTTTGGATTTACTACATTTGTGAGTTGTGAAAAAGAGAAAGCTATACCAGAGCAAAAAGTATCAACAAATACTTCAGAAGTTTTTCGCATTACTGCTTCTGAAAACGGAAACCGTTCAAAGAACGCCTCTGATTTTTGTATTGACTTGCGTAAAGAAAATGAAAATGATAACTTTGTAAAGGGGTCGATGAATATGGCAGGAATGAATATGAATGTTAAAATGAATTTATCTGATGATATGTTTGAGGGAAGTGAAATTGTTTACAAAAACGATTCCGAACTTCAAATTATGAACTTAAATGGATATGATTACACTATTTATGTAGAGAATTATGATGAACAAAATGCTAAATTATCCTTTTTAGTAAATGATGAACAGATTGATGTAAATGTTAGTGGTAATATTGATGTTAATAGTTTCTTTGACTTAAAAGCTACTACATCAGAAAGAAATATTAGATCTGCTAATTTTGTTTGCGGAGGAGCTTGTGTTGCAATTGTTGCCTCTGTATTAACGGGGGCGTATTGTGCATATCAGATATCGTCTTTATCTGATGATTGTAAGGAAGCTTATCAAACTGCTATTGAAGCGGGTAATACATGTTCTTATGAGTTTGAGGCGAGTGCTTGTGGAGGAGATTGTGATGTTACTTGTGAATAAATTTAAACTATATAGTATGGAAAATTCTAAAAACAATGAAAAATCAAATAATATAGATACCATTATTGGTGGTATCATAGGTGTGCTTCTTGCACTGAGGTTTTTCTTCTAAATAGAATATAGTATAAGTATTTTGAGGAGTGTTTATTTATATAGACACTCCTTAATTTTTTTCATACTAGTCCTCAATAAATAAAGTGGGTTATAAGTTTAAAACTTAACCATTACCCCTAGGGTAGGAAGAACATTTCCGATGCTGTGTGGGTATGATTTCAGAATGTAGCTTTTTCCGTCAGGGGTACTTTGGTAAGAGCCGTCAGCGTTCTTTTGTCTAACCACCACGTCAGCCACTTCACTTTGAAAATGATAGGCATTTTGAATGTCAAAATAAATCATCAAAGTCCATTTTTTAAAGAAAATGTGCTTATCTACACGTAAATCCAATTGATGAAAACCTTTGTGACGTTCTGAATTTAAACCTTGATAATTCAAAACAGGACGATGATTAATAGCCCATATTTCTTTGACAGCCGATTGCTCTAAGTCGTAAGGTGTATAAGGTAAACCGCCTACATACCGCCACTTAGCCCCGATTTGCCAGTGCTTAGGTAACTTCTTTGTTAAAGTAATACTTAGCAAATGTTGGCTGTCCCAAGCAGATGCTATATATTTTTGGTCGATGTTGGTAAATTGGCTTCTAAAAAAAGTATAAGAAGCTAAAAGAGAAAAGCTTTTGTAGTTGAGTCTGTTAAGGACTTCTACACCATAGCTTCTTCCTTTTCCGTCAAACTGAATGGGATTGGCTCCGTAAACAAAGTAATTAGCGCCTTGATTGGCTAAGCTGGAACCGGAATTGAGTTCTATAGGGTAATTAAAATAGTCCTTGTAAAACCCTTCTACAGAAAGCATTATCTTGTCACTCCAACAACGTTCAATACCTAAATTATATTGATTGACACCTATAAAATCGGCTTCTTTTTGGTTGACAAGAATATCGTTTTCGTTTCTGTAACCCAATGTAGTATAAGCGTTTTGCTGAAAATAACGACCTATACTGCTGTTCAGCTTTAAATCTTCGTTAAGGCTATAAGACAATGATAAACGAGGAGAAAATTGACGAAGTAAATTCTTTGTTTTGGAGTTATAATTGTTGCCGTCTAAACGAAATCCACCTGAAACCAATAGCCTGTTTTCAAAAAAACGATGAGTAATATGTCCTGAAAAACCATATTTTATAATTTGAAGCTCACTTTGGTTATTCAAATTGAAAATTTGCCCTAACATTAATATATTTTGTTCGTTGCGATTGTTGTAATCGGCGTATTCTAAATTACTACTCAAAACATATTTAAAACCTCCGCTTCTTAAGTGGTATTCATACCTAAGTTTGTTTTCTGTTTCTGAAGATAAATAGTCGAATGTTCGTGGCTTGGTTTCGTCATTTTCCGGATATTTATACAGCTCATTGTTGAGTTTATTACGACTTAAAACAAGCGTATGATGTCCTTTCTTGAAGAAGTGCTTATATACAGCCCCAATGGTGTAACTCCACTGATTATTAATAGGAATGGACTTCTGAATAGCTTCTTGAGATGGGCTTGGGTTGTCAATCTTAGTATTTACTTTTAAATGGTCTAAAGAGCCAATACTGATGATAGTTAGTTGGTTATTGCTGTTAAAACGGGTTTTGACTTTCAGCTGATAATCATTGAATGTTGGTAGAAATGGCAAGCCGATAGCCGAAAATAAAAATTGAAGGTAGGAGCGCCTAACCGAAGCAATATAAGTCGTTTTCTGACCAATAGGCCCGTCTAGTGTTAGAGAAGCTTCGCTAGCACCTATTGCCAGTTGGGCATTGGTTTTGGTCGCATTGCCGTCTTTTTGTTTAAAGTCAAGTACCCCACTTAGGGCATTGTATTTTTCAGAGGGAAAAGAAGAGGCATAGAAATCGATATTTCTGATAAAATCGGCATTGATAATTCCCACGGGACCTCCGGAAGCACCTTGTGTGGCAAAGTGGTTCAACACAGGTATTTCCACATCATCTAAAAAGAAACGATTTTCAGACGGACCCCCTCCTCTTATTATAATGTCATTACGAAAAGCGGGGGTAGAGCCTACGCCCGGAAACGACTGAATTACTCTGGATACATCTCTATTACTACCCGGATTGTTCTCTATTTCTTTGGTCGTAATGCTTTGCATAGAAATAGGCGCTTCTTCTCGTTTAATAAAATTGGCAGGTCTGACTTCCACGGTCGCAAGTACATTCGATTGGGGCTGTAGAGCGATTTCTATATAAGCCGTTTGGTTTTTGTTAAGTAAAATTTCGTTGGTTTTCTGACTGACATAGCCCAAATAGGACACCTCTAAAACAACAAAACCGGCATCAAGTTTCGATAAGGAAAAACGACCGTCAACCTCTGTAATACCTCCTATTTTGGTGCCTGCCACCTTGATGTTAGCAAACGGCAAAGGCTCGTTGTTTTCTGCATCGCGAACGATTCCTTTTAGGCTGCAGTTTTGTCCATAGCCCTTAAAAATCAGTAATAAAAGTAAGAAAGGGAATAGTTTTTTGCAAGTACTCATGGTTTATGATGATAAATTCTGAAAATCAGCTCCACTCGGATTTTGGAAATATTTTAAATTGAAAGTGTGAATAGAAGCATATACATGGTCGAACAAATCAGATTGAATTTGCTCATATTCTTTCCATACTTTAATTTTACTGAAAGCATAAATTTCTAAAGGAACCCCTTTTTCAGAAGCTTGCAATTGCCTAACCATAAAGGTCATATCGGTATTTATCTTTGAGTTATTTTTTAATAATTTCTCTAAATAAACCCTAAAAGTTCCTATATTGGTTAGTTGATGTTGATTAACCAATTCAACCTCCTCTTTGGGAGTAGTGTTTTGGTATAACTGGGCTTTCTTTTCTTCCAAATAATCTTTAAGCAAGTCAATTTTAGATAGGTTTTCCACTTCTTGCTTATTGAGATAATGAATACTGTTAATGTCGATATTGATAGAGCGTTTTATTCTTCTTCCGCCTGATTCCTGCATTCCTCTCCAGTTGCTAAAAGACTGACTAACTAAAGTATAGGCGGGAATCATCGCAATAGTATTGTCCCAGTTTTGAATTTTAACGGTCGTTAAAGCAATTTCAATCACGGTACCGTCAGCGTCATATTTCGGCATAGAAATCCAGTCGCCAATGCGCACCATATCGTTGGCAGACAGTTGAACCCCACTTACTAAACCCTTAATAGGGTCTTGAAAAATAAGAAGAAGAACGGCAGCAAAAGCGCCCAGCCCCGTAATAATTTTAAAGGCATCTTTCCCTGTGAACAAAGAAAATAAAGCAATAAAAGCCAAGAAGTAAGCCGCTATTTTTCCTACTTGAATAAAACCTTTTATAGATCTCGATTTATTTTTTTCAATACTATTGTAAATGGCATTCACAGCATCTAAAAAAGACAAAACACTAAGCAATACCAATAATAAAATGAAGAATTTAAAAGCAAACTCAATGATATTGTTTACCCCTATACTGTCAATAAAAGAACTGCGTGTTAGTTTAAAAATCAGTACCAAGGGGATAAGGTAGGATATCCAATAAAAGAATTTTTTTTCCAATAGAATATCATCCCATTTGTTTTTGCTTTTAGTAGCTATTTTTGTGTAAGTAAATTGGATAATTTTCTTGGTAATCAAGCCAAGTATAATCGTTACTACTAAGATAATGACACTCCAAATACTGTGAAAAAGAAGAGAGCTCATTTGCTCGGAGAAATTCAAGTTCTCAAACCATTTTATAAAAAATTCTTTCATATCTTTGCCCGTATAAAATTGCAAAATTAATTTTTTGTTCATTCATAAAAAAACAAATATATATGTATTTAAAAAATAAACAAAATCTATTGTTACTTGTTGGCTTTTTTTTAATTGTATCATTCTCTTTTAAAAGTGCTTATGCTCAAGAGGGTGTTTATGACCGATATTTTACTTCAGATTATCTGAAAGTAGATCTGTCGCATTCGGGAACTAAAGATAAAGAGTATTATTTTGTAGAGCAATTTCACCGATATACGCCTTGGGCAGGTTCAAAAAAGAAGTTGATAGATAAAACCGGTTTTGGGGATAATTATTTTGAAGTGCTAGATTCTGCAACTCACACCTTAATTTATAGTAAAGGGTACAATAATTTGTTTAACGAGTGGCAAGAAACAGAAGAAGGGAAAACAGGTAGTAGAAGTTTTGAGGAAGTGATACAATTCCCTTTCCCAAAACAAACTGTGGAAGTCAAATTATACAGAAAAAAGAGCGGGGACAAGACTTTAATAAATACCTTTTTTATTAATCCTAAAAGTCATCGTATCACCAAAGGCACTGAATACAGCTTCAAAACAGAGCGTCTGTATGGAAATAAGCCCTACAATCAAGCCGTTGATATTGCATTGATAGCAGAAGGCTACACCAAAGACGAAATGGAGAAATTCCGAAAAGACAGCAAAAGAATGGCAGACTTTTTATTTTCAACACCTCCTTTTACCGACTTAAAAGACCGATTTAATATTTGGTTAATTTATTCTGTTTCAGAAGAAAGTGGTACAGATATTTTTGGAGATGATGTTTGGAAACGTACGGTTGTTAATAGTCATTTTTACACCTTTGGAAGTGAGCGTTACTTGACCAGTCAGAGTTTAAAAAAGATTTACGATATAGCTGCTTTAGTGCCTAATGACCAAGTATATGTCTTGGTAAACAGTCCTAAATATGGAGGAGGAGCTATTTATAATTATTATAATCTAACATCGGTTGATCACCCTTTGTCTCCTTGGGTTTTTGTGCATGAATTTGGTCACGGATTTGTGGGCTTAGCAGACGAGTATTATGACGGTTCAACGGCGTATAACAATATGTATAATACAGGAAAAGAGCCTTGGCAAGTCAATATTTCTAATTTGAGTAAGCCTGAAACAAAATGGCAGAAACTAGTTCGAAAAGGAACGCCTATACCTACGCCACAAACGGATAAATATAAAAATGAAGTCGGCTTTTTTGAGGGTGGCGGTTATGTTGCTAAAGGTATTTACAGACCTCAGCAAACCTGTGAAATGAAAGAACTTAAAGTGGGTTTTTGTAAAATATGTACCCAAGCCATTAAAGATATGGTTAAACTAACAACCGATGAGTAGTGTGATTGCACCGGCTTGAGGACAGTAAAATAAAAGCAGTTCAGAAAGTTTTAGTTGTAGTACACTCTCATCCGAAAGTTTTTAATACGTTGTAATTAAACGACTTAGAGTAAACGCGTGTTGCTGATTTAAAAGCTATTAGTCTTTTGCCCTTAGCTTCTTTAAAGTTAATAAGTTTAAAAATTTTAAGTTTAATGAACCTATTAGGCACAAATAAGATATCTTTCAGTGGTAAAATGCTAAAAACCAAAATCTAATAGCTAAAAGCCATAAGTTCTATATTTAAAATAAAGTCGCTTTTTATAAACTTTCGGATGATTTTGAAGGGTTAGAGCTTTTACTTTAGAAGAAAATCAAGATAACGGCTTAATGTTTCATTTAGGTTTTTTATAGCAAGAGGGATATTCCATTGTTCAGGATTCCTTTCTTCTATGTAATTAGAGATGCTTCTTATTTGTACACAAGCTTGTTGGAAATTTTGGCAAGTGTATAAAACAGCAGCTCCCTCCATACTTTCTGTGTCTGCAGAAAAAAGCGTTTGCCTAATGGTTATATCTTTTTTGTTTCCGGAAGAAGAATTGACAGTAATACCTTTTCTTTGAGGTATTTCGTTTAGGAAATCGTCTGTGTATTGGTTTAAGCAAGAATAATTTGCTTCTTTAAATGGGGTTTCTGAGAGCGGAATAAAAGATTGGGCATTTTGAAATCCTATGTCGGCAAACGCATCTTGATGAATTTGGTAAACATTTCCTATGGTATCTTGTTTGGAAAAAGCCCCTGCTATTCCGGCGTTGATAACAAGCTCGAAGGTCTTTTGTTGTAATAGTTTACTTAGTTTAAGAATAACAGAAGGAATACCGACTCCCGTAATTAAAAAATCAACTTCATCAGTATTGCCATATTGTTCTTGGCACTTCTTAACTTCTTCTTGGGTTGCAGATACAATTAAAATCTTCCTTTTCATTTTGCGAAATTAGATGATTTTTCTTGATAAAACAAATGGGCTTGATTAATATGTCAGGCAAACACATACTTTTGGAATTAACATGTAATCCATTTGTTTTGAGGTATTTAATTGTGAAAAATTAGACCCAAAGGTCTCCGAGACCTTTGGGTTCTCTTCTGTAAAACACCATAATAGTTTGGCTATGAGCTTGTTGCTGATGCGGAATGTTTCTGAAATATAAAATGTGAGTTTGCCCTGAGTTAATATGAAATTAAAATCATACCTTATTAAAAAAGACTTTCGGACAGCAGTGAAATAAAACAATGATGTATTAATAAGGAATGTGTCTTTTTTCTGATTTTTTACGTGTTAGTAAATTAATCAATCAACATTAATCATTAACAGTTAAAAAAACTCTATTTTTGCAGATACAACGAAAACTATAAGATTTGAAGAAGACAAGTGTAAAGAAATATGGTTTAGCTAATTGGAGTGTTATCCCTATGCGAGCGCATCCTAACGAAAGGTCTGAGATGGTAAGTCAATTGCTGTTTGGCGACTTGTATAAGGTACTTAAAGAAAAAGAAAAGTGGGTTAAAATAGAGGTGGATTCTGATTCTCATGTAGGTTGGATTGACCGCTTGCTCTTGTTTGAAATCTCTCCTGAAGCTTATTTTGTATATAAATCGTCTCCTGCAATTGTTTTGTCAAGTCCTTATAATGAAGTATCTGATGCCGATTCTAGACAGTTGATTTTACCGGGTTCTATTATTTACAATATTCAAAATAACCGTTTTATATTAGGTCAGAAGGTTTACGAAATAGGAGAGTACGCCACTGTTGAAGAACCATTTTCAAGGCAAAAAATAGTGGAGACAGCTATGCTATATCTTAACTCGCCTTATCTATGGGGAGGAAAAACACCCTATGGAATTGACTGTTCCGGTTTTACACAAATGGTTTATCGTATTAATGGTATAGAAATACCAAGGGATGCCTATCAGCAGGCAGAGAAAGGAATGGGTTTGAGTTTTTTAAGTGAAGCTAAGCCGGGAGATTTAGCTTTCTTTGACAACGAAGAAGGAAAAATTATTCACGTTGGAATGATTTTAGAAGGCAATAAAATTATTCATGCTTCGGGGCAGGTTAAAATAGATTCTATAGACCATTATGGCATTTTTAACGCAGACACACAGACTTATAGTCATCAACTTAGAATTATTCAGAATATTATACAAGACTAAAAAATGAATCAAATTATATCTAAATTACCACGAATCTCACATACAGAAAGTGGACAGTTTTTTTTATTGGCAGGACCTTGTGCTATAGAAAGCGAGCAACAAGCCTTTAAGATAGCAGAGCGATTAAAGGAACTCTCAGAACAATACAAAGTCTCTTTGGTATTTAAGGGCTCTTATCGAAAAGCTAATCGTTCGCGTTTAGATTCTTTTACAGGAATTGGAGATGAAAAAGCTTTGCGTATTTTAGCAAAGATAGGGGAGGCTTATAGTGTCCCTTTGGTAACAGATATCCATTCTGCAGAAGAAGCGGCGATGGCGGCTGAATATGTTGATGTTTTGCAGATACCGGCTTTTTTATGTCGTCAGACGGACTTATTGGTGGCAGCGGCTAAAACAGGAAAGCACGTTAATATAAAGAAAGGGCAGTTTCTCTCAGCAGGCTCTATGAAATTTGCTTGCAATAAGGTAAAAGAATCGGGCAATCCCAACATTATATTGACAGATAGAGGTACGATGTTTGGGTATCAAGATATGATTGTTGATTATAGAGGCATCCCCGAAATGCAAAAAAACGAGGTGCCTGTTGTCTTGGATATAACCCATTCTTTACAGCAACCAAACCAAACCAGTGGCGTGACCGGAGGGCAACCCGAATTGATAGAAACAGTTGCTAAGGCAGGTATTGCTGTTGGTGTAGATGGCTTGTTTTTGGAGACCCACTATAATCCGGCAGAAGCCAAATCGGATGGTGCTAATATGTTAGATTTAAAATATCTTGATGCTCTTTTGAGTAAATTGACCCAATTAAGAACTCTGGTAAATACCTTTTAGTTCTTGAGAAAAGGTAGAGAGGTAAAGCCTTTTTTGGGTGTAAAAGTGCAGGTTTTAGTCTTTCAAAAACGATTTAGTGTCACTTTTTGAACGAAAAAGACACTTTTAATTGATAAAAAGAATCTTTCATTGTAGCTTATTCGGAAAAAATAAGCAGAATATATTTTTGAAAATAAAACAGTTAAAATAAATTTTTAAATTTTTTAAATTTTTTAATAAAAGGTTTGGTAGTAAAAAAATAATATTTACTTTTGCAGTGCAAATGCGGAGGCGCCATAGCTCAGTTGGTAGAGCAGAGGACTGAAAATCCTTGTGTCCCTAGTTCGATTCTTGGTGGTGCCACATAAAAAAGAGGTTGTCAATTTTGATTGAGCAACCTCTTTTTAGTTGCGACAATAAAGCGAGTTTTTCTTTTAATGATGCTGTAAAAGTTTAAAGAATTTTCCGATTCTTGTTTAAAAAAGAGTAGTTTTAGTCGCAACAGCGTTGATTTATAAATTAGTTTAGAAAACATTGTGTTTTTTAGACGGCTGTGTACTAAAGACTTGTTAACTTTTTTTATTAATTTGAAAAAAATATCAACAAGTGCTTGTTTATTAATTTAAATGTATCTACATTTGCCGTTCGATTTTAAGCACATATTAAAAGCATTAGGATAATGTCAAAAGTTTGTCAAATAACAGGAAAGAAAGTGATGGTTGGAAATAACGTCGCTCACTCTAATAAGAAAACAAAACGTGTTTTCGAGCCTAACTTATTCACTAAGAAATTTTATATCCCTGAGGAAGACCGTTGGGTGAAAATAAAAGTTTCTGCAGCAGGAATACGTTTAATCAATAAAAAAGGCTTATTACCAGCTTTAAATCAGGCTAAAGAAAAAGGTTTTTTAAAAAATTTCTAATAAAAAGGAGATAAGGAAATGGCAAAGAAAGGAAATAGAGTACAAGTAATTTTAGAATGTACAGAGCATAAAGAAAGTGGTATGCCGGGAACTTCTCGTTATATTACAACTAAAAATAAGAAAAATACTCCTGAGCGTTTGGAGATAAAAAAGTATAATCCTATTTTAAGAAAAGTAACTCTTCACAGAGAAATAAAATAAGTAAATTATGGCAAAGAAAGCAGTGGCAACACTACAGACTGGTAGTGGTAGAGAATATTCTAAGGTAATAAAAATGGTAAAATCTCCTAAGACAGGAGCTTACACATTTAAAGAAGAAATGGTTCATAACGACTTAGTAAAAGATTATTTTAAGAAGTAATTTTTTTCTTAAGAAAGTATCGTAATAAAATAAAAAGCTCTCTACAAAAAGGTTAGAGAGCTTTTTTATTTGTTTATAAGAAAAAAAACAATTACTTTTCCTCTTTCAAACTAAATCATAATATTTTGGTTTAGTTTTTTGATTTTTAGATATTTACCAATTCTTTAAAGCGGATTTGAGAGCGTTTTGGGTGGAAAAATTCTGCCTTAAAGGGCTTTGGGTATATACTTGGTAAGTGCTAAAAATCTGCTTAAGTAAATGTAAACAACTTAAATTTAATATTATAAAATGGGATTATTTGGTTTCTTTTCAAAAGAAAAAAAGAAAGATTTAGATAAAGGTCTGTCTAAGACTAAGACGAGTATTTTTAGTAAAATATCTCGTGCTATTGCCGGAAAAAGCAAGGTGGATGATGAGGTGTTGGATAACCTAGAAGAGGTGCTAATTACTTCTGATGTAGGGGTTGATACCACTTTGGAGATTATTAAAAGAATAGAGCAGAGGGTTTCTAAAGATAAATATTTAGGAACTTCTGAGCTTAACACTATCTTGAAAGAAGAAATTGCCGGTCTGTTATCAGAAAACGATAATGAGGTTATAAACAATGATTTTAAGGCAGAAAATGCACCTTATGTAATTATGGTAGTGGGTGTTAATGGTGTCGGAAAAACAACTACAATAGGTAAGTTGGCTCATCAATTTAAAGCATCGGGGAAAAGTGTTGTATTGGGGGCTGCTGATACATTTAGAGCGGCGGCTATCGACCAGTTAGACGTGTGGTCAAAAAGAGTAGATGTGCCTATTGTGAAACAAAAAATGGGTTCAGACCCGGCTTCTGTAGCTTTTGATACTTTGAAATCGGCTATGGCAAAGAATGCCGATGTGGTTATCATAGATACCGCAGGGCGTTTGCACAATAAAATCAACTTGATGAATGAGCTGTCTAAAATCAAAAATGTAATGAAAAAATTGGTGCCGGAAGCGCCTCATGAAGTCTTGTTGGTTTTAGATGGTTCTACCGGTCAAAACGCTTTCGAGCAAGCCAAGCAATTTACAAAAGCAACAGAAGTGAATGCTTTGGCGCTTACTAAGCTGGACGGAACAGCTAAAGGTGGCGTGGTAATTGGTATCTCTGACCAGTTTAAGATACCGGTTAAATATATTGGAATAGGCGAGAGAATGGAGGATTTGCAGATGTTTGATAAAGACGCTTTTGTAGATTCACTTTTTTCTGAATAAATATTTTGATATCATTGAATAAGCCTAAAGGTTATGCCAAAAAAAGTTCTTAGAATAATCAACCGATTTAATTTAGGAGGTCCTGTTAATAATGCTTTGTATTTAACGAAGTATATGGAGGACTATGAAACTCGTTTGATAGGTGGTAGGCATACGGAAGAAGAGGTTAGTGCGGAATTTATGTTTCAGGACTTAGATGTGCCGTATGAGGTTATTCCTGAAATGAGCCGAAAAATAAGCTTGTTCGATGATTTTAAAGCTTTTTTTAAGATATGTAAAATAGTAAAAACATATCGACCGGATATTATTCATACTCACGCTTCTAAAGCCGGTATGTTTGGGCGTTTAGCAGGTTTCTTATATAGAACTCCTGTCGTGGTTCATACTTTTCATGGACACGTATTTCATTCTTATTTTGGTAAGTTTAAAACTTTGATATTCTTAAATATAGAACGATTCTTAGCAAGGCTTACTACTAAAATTGTGGCTATTAGCCCTATACAGAAGAAAGAATTGTCAGAGCAGTTCAGGATAGCCTCTCCTGAAAAGTTTAGAGTCATTCCTTTGGGTTTTGATTTGAAAGGAATGCAGGCATATTCTGATGCTAACAGATTGAATTTTAGAATAAAATATCAGCTGGATGCTGAAGAATTGGCGATAGGTATTGTCGGACGTTTAGTTCCAATTAAAGATCATCACTTATTCATAAAAGCTATAGCCTTACTTAAAGAAAAGACTACCCGTTCGTTTCGAGCATTTATTATTGGTGATGGCGATATGAAACAAGACTTGGTAGATTATGCATGTTCTTTAGGTTTGTCGGTAAGTTTTGATAATCAAAAAGCTGATATTCACTTTACATCTTGGATAAGCAAAACATCAGAGGTATATCCGGGTTTAGATATTGTGGCGTTGAGCTCCAAGAATGAAGGGACACCGGTAGCTTTAATAGAGGCTCAGGTTGCAGGAAAGCCTATTGTAAGTACCAATGTTGGAGGCACGAAAGATATTTTAGTTGATTCGGAATTTAACTTATTGAGTTCAAATGATGCAGAAGACTTCTCTGAACAATTGAAAACACTCATTTCAACTTTAGAAAGTCACCCTTATGATACCAATATTTCAAAACAAACCATTGAGAATTTCCATTATTCTAATTTAGTGGAAAAAATGGGGGATTTGTATGAAGAATTATTAAAAACATCATAATCTTTTACCTCAATGCCTGAAGATATAATCAGTATAGTAGATGCTCTTTTGATGCCTGTTTATCTTTTGATTTTTTTTGCAGTGGTGTTTTTTATAAAGAATCGAAATGTTGGTAAGCATTCTTATTATACTTTT
>PDWI01002163.1_pt1 | contig 29984 bp, 40 predicted proteins | sample 1430891 | NCBI WGS metagenome assembly PDWI01 (sample SAMN01162508, study PRJNA174530) | Oral metagenome, whole genome shotgun sequencing project. | biome: Marine environment; feature: Marine mammal; material: Swab sample of the gingival sulcus; isolation source: swab sample of gingival sulcus... | reverse complement strand
ATATAAATAATTAAAGATGTAGTGCAGGTAATTTTTTTTAATAAGCTATAAAAGGCTTAGATAAAGGGTTTAGTTGAAATTGATGGCAAAGATGGGTTAGGTGGATAGATTCTTAAACTATAAAAGAAACATTTGTTACTATTACTAACCTGATGGGAGTGTAAAAACTATTTTCCAAAAACTTTTATAATCTCTAATAGATTATCTACTTGAGCTTCTGCATCTACACTATCCCCATTTTTTATTTTTTCTATCATATGCCCTTTTGCATAATGTTCTATATATGAGGTTATCATACCATTTACAGCACCTTTTACCGCTGTCAATTGCCTAATCGTTTCATAAGGATCAGTATCTAAATTAAACTCTTCATCATCAAATTTATTTTTTAATGAGTTTATTTGACCTGCTATTCTACTGATTCTATTTTTAAGTTTTTTTCTCTCCACATCACAACAATATGACATTATAATTCCTTCTACTAAAAAATTTTATTTAATATATAATATATCTTATATAACTGAACTTAATTATTAGACATTATCCTTACTATTTATCATAAAGAGTACTTATATATTCATCTGTAATATTTTTAGGTACTTGTGTGCCTCTATATACAATTTTTCCATTTATATCAATAACAATTTGTGTAGGTGTTCCTTGCACTTCATATTGTTGAGCAATTTTACTACTAAAAATCACATCATAGGGAAGATCATACTCAAATTTATAATCCTCAGCTTTTTCAACACTATCTCGAAAAGCTATATTTATAGCTAAAATCTCTATTTTATCACCATATTTTTTATACAACTCTTTAAGAGCAGGAATCTCTTTTTTACAGTATGGACACCAAGTTGCCCAAAATGTTAGCCATACAATTTTTTTCCCTTTAAATTGTTCTAAAGAGACTTTTTTGCCACTTATTGTTTGTGCTACAAAATTTGGTGCTATCCCCCCTATAGAAAGTGCATTTAGATTACTTATTGAGAATACTATTGCTAGTACCATAAATATTTTTTTCATATTGTTCCTTGTCTGTTTTAAGATTTCTATTTCCTACTATAAACATACCGCCATTATTATATTTTCCACCCCATTAAATCAAACTTAAAATCAATGGGGAACAATAACAAAATATAAACCCAAATTATCTTTAGTTTTTTCATTAGGCTTAGAATAATCTATAAGACTATTATCAAAACCATTTGAATATAAAGCTTCTTCATATTTATTTAAAAAATTATTAGAATAGCATTGTTTATGATTCCATACTTTTACATACGCCAATTCGCGAATTGGCGAGTTATTTATATTTTAAAAATACTGTTTTAACAATCTTTCAAATCTTTATCAAAACTTAATTTATCAAAATTTTGCAGTTTACATTTTGCACAAATCAAAGCATCTACAAAATCAATATTTTTATTTTCTATGATACTAAGAGTTTCAAATAATATTAGCGTATTCATATTTACAACACCTTCAAATGATAAAATAGTTTTTAAATCACCTATTACTTCATCTTTTGGTATTTTATAAAATTTTGTAAGTACAAAAAAAGCTTCCATCAAAACTTCACTTAATATTTCAACTTTTAAAGACCCTTGTTCTATTTGTTCAAAATATTTTGTACTTTCTTCTAAAAACTTTTCATTATCTCCAACTAAAAATCTTATGATGATATTTGTATCAAGAAGATAAGTCATGTTTTTCCCTCATAGCTTCCATCATAGAAATCTCTTTTATTTTATATAGTGAAATATCAGTATTTTGTACTTTATTTTTATATTTTCCTGCAAGTTTTTTGACAAGAGATTGCTCTTTTACTGGATAAGCGATGGCTAATACTTGTTTTTTTCTTTTATCAACTATTTGAATAGCTTCAGTAATATGAGTAAAAATAGAAGTATTTTTTTGGATTTCTCCTATACCTATACTTAGCATAAATATTTCCTTATATATAAACTAAAAAATATTATATATAAATAATATTTCTTTGTCAATACCAAATTATTGTATCACCTTTAATGTTTTCTAATGCTTATCTTTCTCTTGTAAAGCTAAATACTCCTCTTTTAAAAAAGTATCGATATATAACTTTTCCACTTTTACCCTTGCCCAATACTCTTTGCGTAAAAATTTTAAACTTGATTTTACCGATGGATCAAAATTAAAACACTTAATATTTATTTTTTTTCCTAACTCTTCCCAACCATAAAACTCTACAAGCTTAGTTACTATTGCTTGTAAGGTCAAGCCATGCAGCAGATTATTTGGATTATTATTCATAATTTTATCTCTCTTGGCTTATATAAAATGTACTTATTCCTGATTTTTTATCATAATTTACACCATCTTTTTTCTTATAACTATCGACTATCTCTCTTGCTTTTCTATGCGAATTTGCATGGGCTATAATATCTTTTTTATCTTCTTGAGTTAAAATACTTTTTTCTAAAGATTTTTTAAACCTTGAAGCTCTATGTTTATCCAAAATAGTATATTTCACAATATCGATCTCTCTTTTTCTATCAATTGTAGCCATTTTTTTCGCATCTTCAAATCGCAATATTCTATTCCCATGAGATGTGATTTTCATAGTAATCGCTGTTTCTATATCTTTTGTGTCTTCAATGATAACATAATGAGCTCCATTAATAGAGACAACATCACTAGACACCCTTTTAATATCTTTTATAACTGTTTTTTTACCTTTTGCCATATTTATATCCTTCTATTTATCGAGATTATATCTAAATTAGAACTTAATCAACATTAGTCTATAATCCCATTTTAAAAATTTATATAAAGATACTACAAATGATACAAGAAATAGCACAATTTATTACAAACCAAATATTTGACATGGGATATATGGGTATTTTTTTACTAATGTTAATAGAAAGTTCCTTTATCCCTTTTCCTAGTGAGATAATTTTAGTTCCTGCTGGTTATTTGGCTTCAAAAGGAGATATGGATATCTCACTTATTTTATTTTTTTCATTATTGGGTTCAATAAGTGGAGCCTTGATAAACTATTTTGGAGCATTGTATCTAGGGAGAAAATTTTTACTAAAATTTGGAAAATATGTTTTTATCTCAAGAGAAACATTGGATAAAATGGAAGAGTTTTTTAAAAAACATGGTGCTATCTCTACTTTTACAGGGAGACTTGTCCCTGGTGTTAGACAACTTATCTCTATCCCTGCTGGATTATCAAAAATGGAGTTAAAACTATTTATTTTTTATACTTCATTGGGAGCTTTAATCTGGAGTATTGTTCTTGTGACTCTTGGCTATATTATAGGTAAAAATCAAGAACTTATACAAGAATATCTCTCCCAAATAGTAAGTATAACTTTACTTCTAGTAGCTCTCATAACAGTAATTTATATCTACAATCATAAAAGAAAAAATGGCTAACTCTTCTACATCTTATAATACAAGAGAAAAATGTTATAAGTGCTATAGACCTAAAAAAAGCTGTATGTGTAAATATATACAAAAAATTCAAACTAATACACGATTTATCATTATTATGCATCCAAAAGAGTTTAAAAAAACAAAAAATAATACAGGAAGATTTACCCATCTATCTCTTTTGAACTCTAAAATATATATAGGGATAGATTTTACTAATCATGATGAGATAAATACTATTATCAACGATAAAAATAATAGCTGTTATCTTTTATATCCAGGAGATGATAGTATCAAATTAAACTATAATACTATCCAAAAAGAGCATAAACAAAATGTTATTTTTCTTATCGATTCTACTTGGTCTTGCTCAAAAAAAATATTAGGCTTAAGTAAAAATATAAAAGCTTTACCAAAAATAAGTTTTGTTCATACTAAATCTTCAGCTTATAAGATTAAAACACAACCAAACGAATACTGTTTATCTACTATAGAATCAACCCTCTGTATTTTGGAGCTTTTAAATAAGCATAAAATAGAACATATCCCAAAGGAATTTTTAGATAATTTTTTAAACCCTTTTAAAAAAATGGTTAATTATCAAATTGATTGTATTTTAGATTCAAATAGTAAAAATCCACGATTTTTAAAAAGAGAATAATAATAAATATATAAATTTAAATGGTTAATTCCTAAAAGAAACCATCTCTTTTATAAAATTTCTGCTACACTGTTGTTTCCAAATACCAATATAAAAAAAGGAAAATCGATGATAAAAAAAGTACTCGTTTTAGCTATGTTAACAACAGCGTTGTTTGCAAATAGCTTGAATGTTAATAGTAACATAGGTAGTTTTGAACTAAAAGATCAATTTGACAAAAAACACACTGTAGATGCAAAAGTAAAAACTATAATAGTTTCTTATGAAAAAGATACATCTGCTAAGATAAATGAATTCTTAAGCAAAAAAAAGAAAGGTTTTTTAGAAGCAAACTCTACTGTTTTTATAGCAGATGTTTCTGGTATGCCTTCATTTGTTACAAAATGGTTTGCATTACCAAAAATGAAAAAATACAACTACAATGTTTTATTGATTTATGATGAAAAAGATACAAGATTCTTAAAAAAAGAGGAAAGATTAACTGTCTATAAAATTGAAAACGGTCTAGTTACAAGTGTTCAATTTATAGAATCTAAAGATATCCCTAAAATATTTTAAGTAGTCTATATAACATAATACATACAGAATTAAGATACATTCTTATTCTGTATATGGCTTTTTATCTGTAAGCCTACTATCTATTAGCCCTCTTCCTATAGTAAAATGATATAAAGATTGATACAAACTATTTTTTAAACCCAATAACTCATGGAATATATCATCTAAAAAACACCCTATCCCCGTAGCACTCAAACCTAAAGATGTTGCTTCTAAATAAAGCTGTTGCCCTATTGCTCCACAATTCCAATACAACTCTTTATATCGATGTGCCCCATATTTTTGTATCTGCTTATCAAACTCTACTAACATACCCAATGAAAATGCTCCATGGGCTGCTATATCTTGGTTGCACGAAATAGTTTTAGCTATAAATTTAAAATCTCCACCTTGAAGAAAATATAAGTTATCTATTTTACTATTAACTTTCTCCCATAAAAACAGCTTTTTCATAGAGGATTGTAGATTTTCTTTATTATGTGTATTTCCTAGTAAAACATATAATCCAGAAGGGAGATTTTCAACATCATGGAGAAATAGTATAAGATTTATAGGTATACTCTCTTTCGAGATAACACTAGCAAGTATCGTTTCAAAATCATTCTTTGTTATATGGGTATCTTTTTTATCCATAACTTGAGCTGATCGTCTTTTTAAAACTACCTCTTTAGCTTCATACTCACATTTTCTTAAATCATTTTTTTCACTTTTAATCAATGCTAAATTACTAAAAGGGGTAGAAGTTGCATCTTCAATTTTTTCTAATATCTCCCAGTTATGCCATGCAGGACTTAACTGGTTAGCAACTGCAAAATACTTATCTTGTAAAGATCGTCGTAATTTTACAATATCTACATCTTTATTTGCTAATTTATTTTTTTTACTTATAAGTAAAAGCATATCAGCTCTCTCTTTTTCTTCAGAGATATATCTTTTTGTATCATTTAAACCAAGAAGAGAAGAGATATCTTTATCATTTGTAGTGATAATTTCAATATCCCAACCCAATATTTTAGCTGATATCTCTAGTGCTTTATAAGCATGTCCACAATCAAGTTGTGTATATCGCCACGCTCTTTCCCCATATTTCCATGCTTCTCTCCAAACTATAGAACTAAGACCAATAATAAAAGAGTCTTTTGGAATATCTAAGCTCTCTTTTGCTTTTGCTAAAAATTCAAGATGGTGATTTTTCACCCCATAATGATACAATCCATCTTCCATTCCTAGTATATCATTTGCTAAGAGATACGATTCAGTTGGTTGTAAATTTCCACTTGAGGCATTACATCGTAATGCCCAAGATTGTCCCTCGTATGATTTAACGGCAGCTAATCCTAAAGAGAATTGAAAAAATTGACTAATAGACTCTAAACCTAGTGGTGCTATATCTGTTTGTTTCTCATCAAAGATATCTTTATAAGAGAGTGTTCTATTTTCAAACGATAAAGATAATGGTATCTGTTTTGATCCAAGATAACTTCTATAAGGATTAGGTTGGGTAGCCCAATCCATATATCCTAAAGAGCGTGCGTACCTAGATGGTCTATGTTTTGTTTCATTGTGGTAAGTGTATACCATCTGTAAATTACTATTCATATAATCATAATATCAAAGATAAATATATATAATCTTAGAGAAATAAACTAAACATAAAAACTATAACTTATTCAAAATATCTTTTGATAAAATCCTTAATAGTAAAAAGGTTATTAAATTTTAAATCAAATACACAATAATGAGGGAAAAATATGTCAAAAATAGGAATATTAGTTGCTAGTGCAGGAAACAATAGAAAACTAGCAGATAGATTACAAACTATAGCAGCATCACTAGATGTAGAAACTGAAGTGATAAATTTAGTAGATCTAAACTTACCACTTTATAGCACAGTAGAAGAGGAGAGAAGCGGTATTCCTGATACTGCAAAAGATCTTGCTGAACAAATTTTAGCTTTAAATGCTTTTATTATAGTAGCACCAGAATATAATGGTGTAATGCCCCCTGTTCTTAACAATGCTATGGCATGGACATCACGAGCAACAAAAAGCTGGAGAGATGCTTTTAATGAAAAAATTGTAGGATTAGCAACACATAGTGGCGGAGGTGGACAAAAAGGTCTTCAAGCTATGAGAATTATGTACCAACACTTAGGTGCAAATATCTTAGCAAGAGAACTATTAACTACTTATGAAAAGCCATTAAGTGAAGATAGTGCCAAAAAAATGATAGAGCAATTAGTAAAACTTTCATAGTTGTAAAAAAGTATAAAAAACGATCGATAATTGGGATATAATTTTATCCCAGTTTGAGGTAGTTTTTTTCATCTTTTTAGTATATTGCCATACATTCATTTTTCTATTAAAAACTGCCCTAGTTTCCTATTTTTCACTAATTTTGAGCAATCCACCACAACACCGTGCATGGCTATATAGATTCCATTTTGTATTTTAGCACTTAAAAAACCAAGAGCAAGAGAAAAATTCATAGTAGCTTCAACTTCTTCTATACTCATGGGTACCATAGCACCTGTAAAAACTATTTTTTTATCTTTTATTTTTTCTTTGATAAAAGCACTTGTTATATGAACAGTATCAGTTCCATGAATGATTATGATTTTATCACTTTTTGATTTAAGTACAGCCTGACAAATTTTTTCTCTATCCCCATCAGTCATATCTAAACTATCTTTGGAAACTATATTTTTAATTTCAAAGTCAATATTACAACAAAATGCTATGATTTTTTCTAAAGCTTTATTATCATTTGGAACTTCAAGTTCTCCTTTTAGGGGATTATATCTTTTATTAAAAGTTCCACCTGTATTGATGATTGTTATTTTCATTTATTCTCCTATTGTCTAGTAATAAATAAAGTCTATTATCATTAAAAAAGAGAAAAGTATATATTTACTTTAATATTTCTCTAGCTGCTAAAACTGCCCTATGGGCATTTACCTTACCATAAGCTCTTTTTTCATCAAAACCATTGTAATAATTTGCTTTTGTACCACCTATTTTATCAGCTGTATTAATCAAAATATCCCTTACTTGTTTAGGTGTAATAGTTGGATTGACACTATACATTAAAGCAACTACTCCAGCTAATACTGGCGTAGCAAAACTTGTACCCTCCATAAAAGCGTAATTATTTGATACTAAACCATAATTATATGTAGAACCTTGAGTTCCAGAATCATCTAGTCCTAAGATCCCTACAGAGATAAATGTATTACCTCCAGGGGCTAATATATCTATCTTTTTACCATAATTTGAATAATCTGTCACATCATTATTCTCGCCACTTGCACCTACTCCAATAACCCACTCAACTGTGGATTCGTCATTCTCATTATCACCCCAAGATCTTCCCTCATTTCCAGAGGCAAAAAGTACAGTAATACCAGCATTATATAAAGCTTTTAATTCAGTAACTACTGCCTCTGATACATCTCCTGTACCCCAAGAACAACTAATCACTTTTACACCATTCTCTTTTGCATATTCAAATGCTTCAATTGTTTTAATATCATCACCCTCCTCTTGCTTGATAATGATTAATTTTGAAGCTGGAGCTGTACCTATTATCCCTTTTTCATTGATTGGGGCAGATATAAAACCTGCGCAACTATTTCCATGAGAAGCATGGGCGATGTCATTTGAATAATTTGACACATCACTCATTTGTTCATCTATATTATATGCCAAATGAATATTCTCTCGTAAATCCTCATGCCTTACATCTGCTCCATCATCAATAACTGCAACTAAAACATCTTCACCTTTTGTAATATTCCATGCATCAAGTATATTTATATCAGCTTCTTTATCTATCTTTTCAATTATATATTCATTATTAAATACGTTGCTAACCTCTTCAGATATATTTTCTTTCCTACTATTTTGTGAATCGATATGCCATAGATATTTGTAATATTGTTCATTTGAGATATCTTTTTTTTGTGAATGCTCACTCTTTTCACTTCTGTGACACCCATTTAGTAATATAAATACAGCACAAAAAGAGGTAGTTAATAGTGTTTTTGAATAGCTCATTATCTTTTTTTTCTCTCTTTTATAAAATTTGGATGGGCAAATTGCACATCACCACTTTCAAATAATTTTCTTGACAATAAAAAAATCTCATCATAATTTTCAATTTTCACCACAAATATTTTCTGTGTAATTTTTCTATAATTAAAAAGTTTATAACTTTTTAATAGTTTTTCACAATCTATATTTTCCTTACACTGCACAAGAATTTGATCTCTTATCCCTACTTTTTTCCCTTTTTGTGTTTTATAGTAATTTACATCTACACCCGTAGTAGCTCTTATATTATGTGTATTTATAAGCTCTACTAATTTTCCATTTTTATAATAACTTTCATTTGCCATAACAACACAAAGAAGTCCTAAAAATAATAATCCGATTAATTTTTTCATCATTTTCCTTTATAATTGTTCACTAGAAACTAATATGCAAACAATAACTTTGTTTTGTTATGATACTCTAAATAGACAAAATACTTTCTGTTTTTTTCTTTTATTTTAAGTTTTTTTACTTGGGTAGCTAAAATATCAATAAAGGTATTTTTAAAAAACTCTTCTGTTAATTTTTTTTTGTTAAATGGTATTCTACTTTCTATTCGCATTAAATTACCCTTTTTTGTAAGTAAATAAGTTACATTTGTATAAAAAGGGTTATGATAAGTATTAAATGTTTTAAAAGATAAAATTGAATTTTGATCTTTATCTTCACTAATAGTAGACTTTTGCTCTTTTTTATTAATCAAATCTAAAAATAAAACTTTTTTTATATTATTTTGGTCTAACTTTTCATCTAACTTTTTACTATAAAACTGATTACTTTTTGTAGTAATATCTAAAGCATCATATAAAAAAAGTAATATTATAGAAAATAAAGTAATAGATACTAAAACTTCTACTAAAGAAAAAGCAGATTTTTGTTTCATTTTGTATTTAACTTAAAAGTATAAAAATTTTCAGTCATACTTTTTTTATCATTTAGTGAATAACTTGTTTGGATAACTGCGATTGACTTTAAATACTCATTTTCGGGAACTTGTATATCTTTTAATTTTGTATCTTTAATTAAAATTTTTATATTTTTCAACTCTCGTCTAATCTCATCATCTTTAAAATTAACACTATGGTTTAAATATATTGTTCTATTTCTATTTTCCCCATCTATTAGGGCATAGGAGATATAACCACTATTTAAAGAACTTTTTTGAAATTTATCTAGTAAAAAAAGGTTATTCTCTTTCATTTGTAAAATAGCCACAATAACTGTAGTAATAAGCACAATCGAAACCAATATTTCAACTAAAGATATTGCTTTTTTCATACTATAACTTACTTAATCCCTATTCTTATAACTTCTTCAAGTGAAGTACTACCATCTCTTAGCATATTTTCTAGTTGAGATCGTAATGTTTGCATACCATTACTAATAGCTATTTGCATCAATTTTTCATCATCTATATCATTTTGAATCTCTTTTTTAATATCATCTGTAATTAAAAATAGTTCAGCAATCGCTTTTCGCCCCTTATATCCTGTAAAAGAACAGTGCTTACACCCTTTTGCTTTATAGGTATTATCTTCTAGTAGATTAAACTCTTTTTTATAATAATCACTTATCTCATCTTCTACCTTACAATGAGTACATAACTGCCTAACTAATCTTTGTGCCATAACTCCCAATATAGAAGAGGTGATTAAAAATCTTTCTAATCCCATATCAATAAGTCGTGTTATAGCAGATGGTGCTCTATTTGTATGTAGTGTAGAGAAAACAAGATGTCCTGTTAAGGCTGATTGAACAGCAATAGAAGCAGTTTCTTTATCTCTAATCTCCCCTATCATTATCACATCTGGATCTTGTCTTAAAATACTTCGTAAGCCAGATGCAAAAGTAAGCCCTACTTTTTCATTTACTTGAATTTGGTTAATATTATCACTTTTATACTCAACTGGATCTTCAACTGTGATGATATTTTTATCAGGAGATTCAATCGTTTGTAATAAAGAATGAAGTGTAGTTGATTTACCACTTCCTGTAGGTCCCGTAACTAAAATCATACCGTATGAATTTTGGGTTAAAAGGGATAATTGCTTAGTAATATTTTGGGAGATTCCAAGATTTCCCAATGTTGGGATATCTTCACTTTGCATAAGAATTCTCATTACCACTCTTTCACCATAAAAAGTAGGTAACACTGAAACCCTAATATCTAAAGTTTTTCCAGAAATTTTAATCGCCGTTCTTCCATCTTGAGGAACTCTTTTTTCACTTATATCCAAATTTGAGATAACTTTTATTCTACTTACGACCAAAGACATAACATTTTTATCAAGTTCTATATGCTTAGTTAATACCCCATCAACTCTATATCTTACTTCGCCTTTAAACTCATGTAATTCTATATGGATATCTGAAGACTTTTTCTTAATAGCTTGATAAAATAAAGAATTCACAAATTTAATAATCGGAGCAGAACCTTCATCTGTCATAATATCTGATGATGTTTTTAAAAACTCAGAGATATTAATATCATCCTCTTCTATCATAGAATCTTCAGTAGTTTGAGTAATATCAGACATTCTTTTATCGGCTAATGATTCTATAGCCTTTGTATATAATTTTTCAAATGATATATCATCTAAAAAAACGATCTCCAAATCAAAATTTTGTTTTGATAAATAATCAAAAGAGACACTAATATGCTCTTTTGATATACAAATTATATCAACATCATTAATTGAAGAAAAAAGAACAAAACTTTTTAATGCTAAATGGTGATTTTCATATTCAACAACTTCTAAATTGGGATTATGTATCTCTTCTAAATCTACCATCTTTATATACCAAACATTTTTCTTATTCTTTCTTGATGAAGTCTTTGATTTTCAGTTAATTTTTTCTCTTTTCTCTTTTTTTTCTCATCATAATAGTCTTTTTTATCTTCTGAAAATTCAAGCATCTCACCTCTTAATTCAAGTCTACTTTCATCTAATTCAATTTTCTCTTGCTCTCTTTTTAAATCTTCCTCTTTTGATTGTAATTTTGCTTTTTCTAGTCTAAGTATTGTATCCTTTGTATATTTATCTTCAAGTAATTTTAGGTGAGCTAATTTATTTCTAATATAGGTTAAATCTTTCGTTTTTGGAACTATATATGGTGTAATAATAACCACCAAATTGATTTTATCATGCACCTCTCTTTTATTTCTAAATAACGCACCAAGAAGTGGGATATCTCCAAAGAATGGTATTTTATCTACCGTTTCACTATTTGTATTTTTAATATACCCACCAAGTATTATACTCTCTCCATCATTTACAATAGCACTTGTTTCTAACTCTTTTTTTGAAGTATCTGGCTGTCCATTTGCACCCGAACTTTTACTCACATCTTCAACTTTTGTCATAATCTCTAATAATACTTTTCCACCATTGGAAATTCTAGGCTTTACAGAGAGTGTAAGTCCAATATCTTCACGTGTAAAACTATCATTTGATACAGATCCGGTAGTTTTAGAAACTGTAGAAGCTGTTTTTATAGATACTGTTTGACCTACATAAATTGATGATTTTTTATTATTTATACATAAAAGAGATGGCTCACTTACTATATCAGCAGCCTGATTTAGATTTAATAAATTAAGACTGATCCCCATAGCTAAAACATCTCTATTGATAACATTTCCAGCAGCACTAACCAATGGTATAGCTGGCATTATTGCATTTTCACTTAAACTTGCACTAAAACTTGCTAATCCACTTGAATATTCTCTTGAACCTGTTAATCCGTATTTTACCCCAACATCTTTTGTTTTTGTTTCACTTATCTCTATTATTTTTGCTTGAACATAAACTTGCTGTCTATCGATATCAAGTTTCATAATAAGCTTTCTAAAATAATCCAGCTCATCTTTTGGTCCTAAAAGAATTATAGAGTTTGATTCCTCATCTATAGAAGCAAATGGTTTATTATTTTTATCTTTGTAAGTTTTTTGTGTTATTATCCCCGTTATTATTTTTATAACACTTTTAGCTTCTGCATTTTTTAAAGATATCACCTCAACCGTTTTTTCTACCAAACTTCCATTTTTATCAACATCTTGTAAATACTTTGCTAAAAAATCTACATTTTTTTTACTCCCTACAAACATGATAGAGTTATCATTTTTATTTAATAATATAGCAACTTTCTCTTTTACGATTTTTTCATTAAAAATACTTTTCGCTACAAGTTTAAGATCAGACAAAATTGATGCTGCTTGAATATTTTTCAAAGCTACTGTTTGTATATCTTTTTTAGAATCTTTTGCCACCATCTCAATCACCGTTTTTACTGTTTGGATATTAGAAGCAAAATCAGTTAAAATAATCGCATTTGATTCTTTATCAGTTACAAGTTTTGCCGATTTTGAGATAAGATGTCGTATTTTTGAACTTAGATAATCAACATTTAAAAAATCTATATTAAAAATCTCTGTAACCATCTGTAAGTTTGAGAGTTTATCTGAGTTATTATATACAGGAACATTATTTTTAGCAGCATCACTTAAACGAATAATTCTCAAAATATTTCCATTTTCAATAAGGGTATATCCTTTTGATTGTAAAACATATAGTAAAATATTTTGAAGATCCTCTTTATATATTTTTTTATTTGTTATAAATTCAACTTTCCCTTTAATTGGAGAAGAGATTAAAATATTTTTATCTAAAATTTTTGATGTTATTTTAATAAAATCTTGTATCTCTAAATTTTTAAAGTTTATTACAACCTCTTTTTTTGCAAATAGATTTGCACTCAATACCATACTTAACAATATACTAAAAACTATTTTATTTAATTTCATATTCTAACTCCACCTCTTCATCTCCTCGTAATACAACAAAGCGCATATTTTTTATTTCAGCTGTTTTTTCATAAATTTTAAAAGCATCAGCATAACTTTTAAGTTTTATATTATTAACACTTTTTATAATATCATTTTTTCGTAAACCTAACTTTTCAAATACAGAATTTTTTGCTATTCTTGTTATTCTAAATCCATCAATTTTACCATTTTTAAATATCTCTTTAATAGATATCTCTTTCCATATTTTAGTACTATTTTTTGTATAGCTATTAATCAAACCTCTTTTTAAAATATATTGATTATCAACTTGTTCAATATAAGTTTCTTCTTCCTCTTCATCATCTTTGACATATGAGGTTAATTTATCTTCTGGACTTAATGACAACTTATAGTTTTTACCACCTTTGGTAAATATCACATAATTGGCATAGATCTCTTTTAGTGTATAATTTTTATACTTTTCATTTATCCCTAACACCATACTATTTTTTGTTGATTTTTCAGCTATTATTATCCATCCATGATTATTTTTTTCTTGGTAGACCATTTTTAAAAGAATATTAGAGATAAGCTTATACTCTTTTTTCGTTTCTTTTTTTATCTCTTTTTTTACTGTTTTTTTTACTTCAAAATTTTCTTTAAATTTATATTTTGAATACTCTATCATTTTGTTATTATTTGAAATATATGGTAAATAACTTTTTGGTAAAAAAAGATACAGTATAGTATTTAATCCCATTGCTACTAAAGCTATTATTATAAAAGGGATACAACTTTTCAAAAAAGTGTTAAAATCAATATTTAAATTCATACGTATAATACTTTCCATTTTTTTTAAAGTCTCTTGATAACTCTTTATATTTTTGTATAAACGATTTAGTTACATCAAAATTTAAATCTATCTTTTTCTCTTTTAAATCTATAGTTCCAAACGCTCGTCCTTGTGCAAACGCAATATTAATTTTTACATAAAGTGGTGTTAGTATATTATGTGAAAGATGAATACTCTGTATATTTTGAGGTATAAAATTTTTTAAAAGATTATTTGCTTCTACATTATCTATTGTAAGCTTTGAACTAAAAAGATATGTCCCTATAGATAGCTTACTTATCCTTGAGACATCAATTCCATCATAATTTACAAGTACATTCTTTACATCGAAGGCTAAATAATTATCTTTTATCTCCTCTGATAATAAAGCTATTTTATATGACTCCAGTTTTTCAAGTGCGAAATAATAGATATTTATTTTTGGTGCAAAAATAACCATCATATATAAAAACAATAATAGATATATAAAATACTTTAATATTTTTTTTATCATTATAACCCCAACTCTAATAGAAAATTATTTTTTTCTATTTTAAATTTTATAATAATAAATTTTTCATTAAAAACTTTATTTAAAAGCTTATCTTTTTTACTTAATGATATTTTTTTTATTTGAATATTTAATTTTTTACCACTTTTTTTAATAATTGCATTTTTAATACGAAGCTGCCTAAGTATTTTTTTTATTTTATTTTCTACTTCCTGCTTTCGATAAAAACTATTTTTAGAATTTTTATAATTTACAGATAAACTTTTATACTCTATATACTCTTTTGTTATATTTTTTATATCACTATTCGTGTAACTATAAAGAAGTAAAACCAAAAATAAAACTAATATATTTATAAATAAGATATTAAGAGGTGTTATTTTTTTCATATTTTTACCTCTACTAATAAATCATTATTTACGATTTTAACTTTATAATTCTTATATTTTTTTTGAATATAACTACCTATTTTAGATGATAAAGTAGTATCTTTTGGATTATTTATCATTTTTATAATAAGTTTTTTATTCTCATACTTTATACTTTGAAATTTAATATTTACTTTCGTTTGTATATTTAACAGATACGCTATTAATTTTCTCATTTTTATTTGATCTGCATAGATTTTATCATATTTTTTAACTATTGATTTAATTTGTATTTTTGATAAAGAGTTATTTTCTGCAGTTTGTATATAATCTATTTTCTTTTTATACTCATCTATTGTTTGATAATTCACAACTGTTTTCGTCAAAAATAGAGTTGTTATTATAAATAAAATAATTGAAAATATAATAGATGTTTTATTATCAATATACTTAGAGTTTGAACTTATTGAGATAAACTCCTTGGATAATTTCAACTCATCTATATCTACTATATTTTCAGTATTTACATTAAGATTATTCGGTATTTTTACAATAATTTCCTTAGATAAGGATAAAATATCTTCACCTATTTTTAATTTATTTTCATTTTTAAAGTATTCTAAAAATTCTATTTGAGAAAAATATATTTTTTGAACTTGATGTAGTTCCAAACCTGATCTTTTTATAGCGGATACTATCCGTTCTTGATCGTATGCAAACGATAAGTATTTATTTCCAGAAAGCTTTTTTACATAAAATTGCTTATTTGATATATCGATAAACTCTTCAAATAAACTAGGTAAAACTTTTAAAACCTCTTTTTTACTCTCAATAGGGAGTTCAAATATTCTTACCCAATATAACTCTGGTGAGAGGATAATATTAACATTGTTTACTGTATCTATGGAACTTTTACTATGAAGAAAAAAATTTGTTACATTTTGCTTTTTTAAAATTTGATTCCCCTAACTATTAATAACATCTCTGCATTGTACATTTTTTTAAATAAATTTATGATTAATTATTATTATCAATTTAAAATAAAAAAACTTCTTTCCTCTTTAGAGCTACCTAATTTAAATACAAAAGTACCATGTCCACTCACTTCATCTTGTAGAAAAATATCATAATCACACTGTAGATATGTGGTGTCTACCTTAGTTGAAAAATAGGAAAACTGATCCTTAATTGTTAATACCTTCTTATCATCTACACTTTTACTATAACTATCTATAAAATAATCAAACTGTTTTTTTGATTCTATTTTCTTACTATTTTTATCTGTTACTATTTTACGTAAATCTCCTACAAATTTATAAGGATCCAAGATATTATAAGAAACATCTTGTGTACATTTTTTTTCTATATCTTCTACAGTTTTTATATCATTTATATTGCACCCTTGACTATCCAAAATTTCTAAATTTATTACTAAATTTATACCATTAAAACTTAGAGGAATTGATTGAGCTTTTTCTAAAATAATATCTATATTATCTTTATTTTCATTTACCAATTTCATCACTTGTTTTATAATATTTCTATGAGTTATTTTTAACTGATTTAATTTTGAATCATAAGAGATCGAATTAAGAAAAGTTTCTGAATCTTCTAAATTTTTTAAAATCAATATTGAAATAGCTGATATAAAAAATAGAGTTATAAGTAAGACTATCCCTTTTTTTTTCACCCTCTTTATCCTAAACTCATACTAAAAATAGGCAACAACATAGCAACAACAATAAAACCTATCATTCCACCAACGATAAGCATAAGCATAGGTTCTAAAAATGTTAAAAATAGAGCTATTTTATCTTTATTTTGTGTAGTATATAATTCTGCTAAATTTTGTAGCATTTCACTTAAAGAACTGGTCTCTTCCCCTATAGATATAGCTTGAATAAATGCCATATCTATCTTATAAATATCACTTTTATCTAATATATTAGATAAATTCTTTCCCTCAACTACTTCCTTACTTGCTGTTATAAATAATTTTTTTATCACACTATTTTTTAAAATATTACTTCCGAGTTTAAAAGACTGAACTATTGGTATTCCTGATTTAATAAGTATTGCATTCATATATGAAAAACGACTTAATTCACCTATTTCGATTAATTTCCCTATAAATGGAGTTTTAAGCATCAAACCATCTATAAAATATTTAAATTTTCCATTTTTTTTCATTAACCACATAAATATTGATACTATTAAAAGTAAAGCAATAATGATTATATAATAATAGTTTATAACAATATCTCCCATACTTATAACAAATTGGGTAACAGGTGGTAACTCTTGTTTATTTTGTTCAAAAACAGTAGTAATTTTAGGAACAATAAAACTCAACATAAAACCAACCATCAAAAAAGACACGATAATAATAAATAAGGGATATGCCATAGCTGAACTAATTTGCTTATTTAATTTATCTTGCTCTTTTAAATAATTAGCTAATTCAACTAAAACTGACTGTAGTATTCCACCATCTTCACTTATTTTAATAGATTGTAAATAAAACTCTGGAAGCTCTATGATCTTTTGTTCTGAAAAACTAGTATATAAGTTTTTACCCTCATCTAAATATGCGATGATTGAGATAAAAAAAGGGTTTAATTGTTTATGATGTGTATATCGCTGACTTAATAATTTGATTGCATTTAATAAGGAGATACCTGATTTTAAATAGATACTTAAATCTCTACTAATTGTAGAAAGAACAAGTGAATTTAATTTTGTTTTTCTTTGAGAAAATATCACCTCAAATATATTGTACTTATCCTCTTTAATTGTAGTATAAATTATCTGTTTTTGTTTAAGTTGCTGTTTTGCTAACTCTAATGAGGTTGATTCTATTTTATTAGTAATTTTCTTACCATTTTTATCAAATCCACTATATTTAAAAAGCATCTTTTACCTCTTCTATCTTATCAAGAAAATAATCTTCAACTTCACCTATGGATCTTACCTTTATAGGTTTGAGATAAATATCATTAAATATATATCCATTATCACCTACAAAAGCAATAAGTTCTGTACATTTTTTCTCTTCATTACAAGAGTATTCAAAAATAATATCTTCTCTTTCTAATTTTTCTAACTCTAAAGGTTCATACTCTATTTGCTCTAATCTTTCATTATATTTATACACTATAGGCTCTTTAAAAAATAAACCAGTGATTTTATTTTCTTGTAATTCACCATCTATAAAAACAAAACAACTATAATCTTTTTTGATACATTTAATTGATATCGAACTATCGTAACCATAGCTAATCAACTCCTCTTTTAAATTCGATAAATTTAACTTATTTATATCTTTACTAGTAAGATTAAATTTATTTATAGCAAAGAGGTACAAAATTGAGATAAGAATAAGAGAGATAATTATCTCAAAAAGTGTAAATCCTTTTAGCTTACTCACTTACTATTTGTCACCACAAGTACTATAGTAAATATCATCTCCCCCACCCTCTTTTTTATTTGGACCAAAAGAGATAATATCGAATTTATCTTCATCAAAAGTGTATATATAATTATTTCCCCAACTATCTTTTGGAAGTTTTTTATCTTCAAAATAGTTTACAGGGAGTCCCTCTTCTGTAGAAGGATAAGTAGAGTTATCTATTTTATACATTTTTAAAGCTTGAGCGATACTTTTCATTTGAACACAAGTGATTTTCTTCTTAGCATCTTCACTTTTCCCTGTTAAACTAGGTAATACAAAAGCTGCCAAAAGACCTAAAATGATGATAACAACCATCAACTCCATCAATGAAAAAGCTTTTCTCTTTACTATTTTCTTATTTTTTTTATACATTATTTCCCTTGCTTAAAATTAAATTTTTATATTTTTAAGCGATTATAGCAAAAATAAGTAAAAAATAAATTATTGTTTAACAACAAGTACAACTTTGTTTATATTTACTTAATTTTCCAATCCCTGGATTAAAGGTGTTGGTTGGATCTAGTTTTTTGTAAAACTTTTGTAAAGTCATCTCTGCTTTATATTGATGTCCAACATTATGTTCAGCTGGATACTTTGCACCCCTAGAATCAAAATATTTAAGTAATTTAGCTTTCATATCAACTAAATCAACACCCTTTTTAAAAACATAATTTACATGAAATACATTACACATAAAATGCCCGTAATGTAGTTTAACATCTATATGATCTGTTATTTCCTTTGGTAATTTTTCTACCCATTCACGATCATTTCTTCTTAAAGCGACATCTAAAGGTAAAAGTCCTTCAACACTTTTTTCATGCATAACCGTATATCTTCCAGCAGCTCCACCTGCAGCAAAACGATGTAATAGTGCTTTTTCACCTTCATCTTGCGTACACTCTATATATCCCCCATCACTATCTTTTAAAGTTTCATTCCAATTTTTCTTTAAATATTCCCTTGCTTCTTGTATACCCTCATCACCCATACATAAAATAAGATGATGCTGATACTTATCTCTCATTTCTAAAATTCTTTTAGGAACTTGATTTGGAAATAATTTACTAGTATGTTGCATAAGCTTATTTGGAATATCCTTTGGTAAAAAAGAAAATTTCTTTAAAAAATTTTCAGTTTTTGACTTCCATTCATATAAAAGTGGCATTCTTTGAGTTCCTAAGTATTGAATAGCTACAAAAGTATCTTTTCCATACTTTTCTGTAACATTAAAAATCACTCTATCCATATACTCTCCCATCTCTGGAAGATTTTTAAAAGTACTTAAAATATCTACTCTTAATTGCGCTAATTTATCAGGATTATTTGTTCCTAGATAAAATACTTGTTCTTTTTTAGGTTGTTCAAAAGTATCAGTTCTCACAGCAAAAACACCTAATTTTCCCGCACAACCACTACTTTCAAAAAGTCTTCTCTCATCTGCATTAAATCTAGATGGAATATCTGAACTTACATCTCTAACTCTTTGTTCATATTCCCTATCTGAAGCCATTGCATCATAGCTAATTTTAGAGGGGTCAATATTACCTTTTTCTAAATTTGTTAATATCTCTTCAGGAGTATCTCCAATACCTTCAATTCCTAAATGATTTACTAAATGAAGTTCCCCTTTTTCATCAACTTGGGCATAAAGTGCCATTTGACTATAAGCTGGACCCCTCTTTACTAAAGCCCCACCAGAGTTATTTGCAATACCACCAATAACCGTTGCTCCCAACTGAGAAGAGCCTATCACTGAGTGGGGATTACGATCTATCTCATCTAGTTTTTGTTCAAGTGCATGTAAAGTAGTTCCAGATAAAGAGATCGCCTGTTTTCCATCATTTATTAAATGAATTTTACTAATATCAAGAGTATTTATAACAACAACATCTCTATCATAATCACTACCACTAGGAGCTGAACCTTCAGTTAATCCTGTCTTTGCTGCTTGCATAATGATAATACAATTAGATTCCACACAAGTTTGAATCAACTTCCATTGTTCTACTAAGGTACTAGGAAAAACAACAGCTAAAGCCTTTCCAATACCTGAACGAAATCCCGTTCTATAATAAGATGTTTGATTTTCTTTTGTTAAAACCTTTTTTTCACCTACAATTTTTTTAAACTTTTCTATTAATTCTTTTTGTTGTGCTGACATTGTCATAACACTATCCTTTTTGATTATTATTCTCAAATTGTATCTAAAAAGTTATAAATATAAAATATTCTATCTATAAATATCTTTTCTATGTGCTATCTTCTAAAGATATTTTTGAACTATCAGCATACTGATTAAACACTCCTCTCAGCGATTTTCTTTTTTTTTGTTTAATATCTTGAATTATCTCTTTTTCATCAAGTGGAAACATTATAAATTCAAGCTCTCCGTCAATATAACTTGTAGGTATATTAATAGTAAAATTTGTATACTGCGGTCTTATCACTTTTCTTATCATAATATTAATCCCCATTTTTTTAATGATAACAAATTTTTACTATAAAAGAGAAACTACTGTATTAGTCCAATACATAGAGGTCAAGATAGGAAAGATAGGGGTCCAAGATAGGGGTCAAAGATAGGGGTCAAAAGATAGGGGTCAAAGATAGGGGTCAAAAGATAGGGGTCAAAGATAGGGGTCAAAGATAGGGGTCAGACCCCATTTAGGGAATAAAACTTAATTATTATTTAAAATAGGAAGATAGGGGTCGAAAGGTGGAACGAGTGAATATTGTCAAAAATAATACAAAGTATTTAAATGGGAAGATTTATTTTATTTATGCTAAAATATGCCATATATGACATAAAAATATAAAAGGTTTTATTATGACTAGACTAGAATTGATAAAAAAAATAAAAATAAGAAAGAAACAAATAAATATAACTATAGAACATCTATCAAAATTATCAGGTGTAGGAATAAGAACTATCATGAGATTTTTCTCTGGTGATGATGTAAAACTAAGTACCGTTGAAAAACTAACTTCAGTTTTAGGTTTAGATTTTGCAGGAAATGAAATAGTAGATAGTAAAACACTAAAAGAAAAAAGAGCTAAGCAAAAAGCCATATACATAGTTTCTCTTACCCAAGATACTTCAGCTTTAGAGATGCAAGGTTTAGAAGATAATTATATACAAAAACTAATAGAGGAAACAAAACAAGAGTTCTTAAATGGACAATATAAAAAAAATCTATGGGCTAGTTAAAAATGAAAAATACAACAACAATACAAGGTGCTACATATAATGATGATATATCTGGATTACTTCTTGATACGTCTATAAATTATACCTTACAAGATATTTACTTTTACGAAGCAAAAAATATAACAAAGGCTATATTAAAATACTTATCTGCAAAACCAAATAAAAAGTTAGCACCATTTTCTTATGAATGGTTTTTAACTTTACATAAAGAAATGTTTGGTGAGGTTTGGGATTGGGCAGGTAAATTAAGACAAGTTGAACTTAGTATTGGTGTAAAAGCTTATTTAGTACCAATGGAATTAAAAAAACTAGTTGATGATTTAGAATTTTGGGATAAAAATAAAAGTTTTTCTATATTTGAAATATCTGCAAGACTTCATCATAGAGCTGTACAAATTCATCCTTTTAAAAATGGCAATGGTAGGTGGTCAAGAATGCTAGCAAATATCTATCTAAAACAAAATGGTTTAAGCCCTACAAAGTGGAATGAAGATTTATTAGCAAAAGAAAATCTCAAAAGAGATGAATATATAGAAGCTTTAAAGTTGGCCGATAGGGGAGATTATTCTAAGCTTATAAAGTTACAAAAAAAGATAATCTGAAATGAAAAATTATTTTAAAAGATAGGGGTCAAGGTAGGGGTCAGACCCCATGTATTGTTCTTCCCTATGCATTCCACCTCGAGAGAGATGGAACGAGTTAAAAGTTTGTGTAGCAGTAGATACCTTAAAAATTTTTTCTTCTTTTGATAGTTTTACAACACTATCTTCATAAAAGTTCACAGGATTCATAGTTTTTTAATTGATTTTTCCTTTTCTTAAAAAGTTCATTTCCTGCTATTCCAAACTCTTTTGTTTTTTCTACACTGCTTACTGTCATAGCACAACCATATTCAGCTGCACCATCACCAATTATAATAACATCATATATCATTTACTTTTCCCTTATTTTTAACTAGACTATTAAATATCTTGTTGTTTTATACCAATATTTCTTAGACTTTTTTTATATGATTAAATTTAGATAGATAAAAGAGTGTAAGACTAAACCTGCTATAATTTTAATGGTAAAGATAAAGGGGGAGGGTATAGTTATGTTAAAAGTTAATTTAAATGAAAAAGACTCACTTGCACTAGTAGAGCCTGAGGGTAAGCTAACAAAGACTGATTTTGTAAATGCTTCACAAGTAATTGATTCATATATAGAAAAAAATGGGAATTTAAAAGGAATTATTGTTTATGTGGAGGATTTTCCTTTTTGGGATTCTTTTTCTTCTTTAATCTCTCATTTAAAATTTATTCATAATCATCACAGATTGGTTTCTCATATTGCTTTTGTAACAGATTCTATGACTGGGGATTTTGCCCAAAATATTGCAGATCACTTTTTAAAAGCAAAAATAAAACATTTTGATTATAAAGATTTAGAGGAAGCAAAAACTTGGATACAAAATGATGACTATATTACCCATGGCTTATATTTTTCTTGTGAAACATCCGAAAATAATATCTTTATTAAATTTAAAGCTATTGGAAAATTAACTCACGAGGACTATGAAAAAATCTCACCAGTTATTGATACGACTTTAGAAAATATAGTAGATCCAAAAGTAAATATTTTAGTTGATATTGAAGAGCTAGAAGGTTGGGAACTAAGAGCTGCTTGGGATGATTTAAAGCTTGGATTAAAACATGGAAAAGAGTTTAATAAAATTGCTATTTATGGGCATAAATCTTGGCAAGAATTAGCTTCAAAGATTGGCTCTTTATTTGTAAGTGGAGAAGTTAAAAGTTTTGAATCAATGAATGAAGCTATAAAATGGTTAGATGAAAATTAAATTAATTGAATAAGATAGGGGTCGGACCCCATTTCGTTTCAATGAATGGTTATACTTGATTATTAGAAATACACTTATTTAATTTTTTATCAAATGTAAGTATTTCATCTTGATTTGAATAAGAACACAATAAACAATCTACAAAATCTAAATTTTTAGTTTTAAATATTTTTAACGCTTTATTTACAATTTTATAATTAGATACAGATATATTTTCAAAACTAATCAATTCTAAAAGTTGATTTGAAATATCTTCTTTTGAGATTTCATATACTCCCTGTAGTACATAAACCACTTCGGCTAAGATTTCATTTGAAATAAATACTCTTTTTGTTGTTAAAACTTCCTCTGCAATATCTGCCATTTTGATATCATCATTGACTAAATATCTTATGATGTAATTAGTATCAATTCTAATCATATTTTTTAAATTTTTCCAATATATGATTTTTCCAAGCATTATCTTCTAAAGATATTTTTGAACTATTGGCATATTGATTAAATACTCCCCTGAGTGATTTTCTCTTTTTTTGTTTGATATCTTGAATTACTTCTTTTTCATCAAGTGGAAACATTATAAATTCAACTTTCCTATCAATGTAACTTGTAGGGATATCAATAGTAAAGCTTGTGTATTGGGGTCTTATCACTTCTCTTATCATATTTGCTACCTTACAATGTATTTGTTCCATTTTAGCATAATTATTTACTAACTGTGATAAAAAGACAAAATGTCTTTGAATTTTACCAATGATTACATTGTTTTATATAAGTTATCATTTAAATATCTAGTATAAGATTATCTTTTTCTTGTAAAAATTTTGTAATCTATTACGATTTAAATACTTTCTTTTCTTGTAAATATTAATAAGCAAATAAGAGCATTGCAAAAGTTACAAAATGTCCACATTTTGTTCTTTGTATTTATATATTTTATGCATTCCATCTCCTGAGAGAGGTGGAGGTTGTTAAGGTAAATTGACATTTTTTAATCATCTTTAAAATTATTAATTTTTTCTACTAGTTTTTCTTTTCTTTTTTTTGCTTTCTTCCAAAAATAAAAAGACATACCAAATAAAATTAACAGTATAACTAATAGTGCCCATGAAAAGTTTATAAGTAAATCAAAAGCTCGATAGATTTCCTTTTCCGTGTGGTTTCCTTTACCTGTTAGTGGAAAAAGAACCTTAAAGAAGAGAGCAACAAATAAGACTACACCTGAAACAAAAGTTGTTTTTTCGTAATTTTCTAATGAAACTATTTTACTGTTTTCATATGCAAGTTCAGCAGTTAAAACTTCTTTTTTATGTTTTTTTTCTAAATCTACCTCTTCAGTAGGATTCCATAATTTTATAAATTCTTGATAAATCCAACTACATAAATCTTTAATGTGTTCAAAAAAACAAATACATATACTTCTTATTTTTTTTAAAAATTTTTTCATTCAATACTCCTAACAACTTATTATTATTTAACCAAAATAAATACCATCTTTCTTAAACATCATAATTTTAACAAATTTTTAAAATTAAATCTACCTAAATTGATATTTTTTTAAATTTTAGATAGAAAAAATCTAATCTTCTAGTTTACCTCTCCTAAAATGAACAAGTTAAAGATTATATCCTAAGAAACATTCACAACCACTTCCCCATCTTCCATATCAAACTCCACATTCGACCCCTCACTTACCTTATCCTCAAGTATCAAATCAGCAAGTTTATCTTCAACTATTTCATAAATAGCTCTTTTTAGAGGTCTTGCTCCATAAACTGGATCAAATCCTGCTTGTGCGATATATGCTTTTGCAACTTTAGTCATACTTATATGTATATCTCTTTCATTTAATTTAGATGCTATTGATTTGAACATAATATCTACTATATTTGTGATAGCTTCAAGATTTAGTTGCTCAAATATCACTATATCATCAAGTCTATTTAAAAACTCAGGTCTAAAATGTGCTTTTAAGTCACCTAGTACTGCTTCTTTTCTTTCATCTTTATTGCTTATAGAGATAATTTTACTACTTCCTATATTTGATGTTAAAATAATAATGGTATTTTTAAAATCAACTGTTACACCCTTATTATCCGTTAATCTTCCATCATCTAGTACTTGAAGTAAGATATTAAATACATCAGGGTGTGCTTTTTCTATCTCATCAAATAGTAAAACAGAATATGGTTTTCTTCTTACTGCTTCAGTTAGCTGTCCACCCTCTTCATATCCAACATACCCTGGTGCTGCTCCCACTAATCTACTTGCACTATGTTTTTCCATATATTCAGACATATCAAATCGTACTAGCGATTTTGCATCATCAAATAAAAATTTTGCTAAAGTTTTAGCAGATTCTGTTTTACCAACTCCAGTAGGTCCTAAGAACATAAAACTTCCTATAGGTCGATTTTCATCACTCAGACCTGCTTTATTTCTTTTAATTGCTCGACTAATCGCTTTTATCGCTTCATCTTGCCCAATAACATCTTCTTTTAAAACACTTTCAACTTGTAAAATTCTCTCTTTTTCACTTGCTATCATCTTATTTATTGGTATTCCTGTCCATCTTGACACAATACTAGCAATAGCATCTTCATCAACAAAATTTCTTAAAAGCGTTCCTGATTCTTGCATTTTTGCCCATTTAGCCTCATTTTCTTTTATTTGAGATTCTAACTGCGGTATTTGTCCATACTCAATAGACGCTGCCTCTTCAAATTTACTCTCTCTTTTTGCTCGTTCAGCTTTACTTTTCAATTCATCTATTTGTGTCTTTAGTGTTGAAATAGCATTAAATGTCTCTTTTTCATTTGTAAATTGTGTTTCTAAACTTCTTTGTTTCTCTTTTAAGTTTGATAACTCCTCTTCTATCTCTTTGAGTCTATTATTATTTTTATCACTTTTTTCCATCTTTAAAGCTTCTTTTTCAACTTCTAAAGTGCTTATCTCTCTTTTTGTGATCGATAAAAGAGTTGGCTCAGATTCTATTTGCATTTTAAGCTCAGCAGCTGCTTCATCGATAAGATCTATGGCTTTATCTGGTAAAAATCTATCTGTAATATATCTATGACCTAATTTAGCAGCACTAACTAATGCACTATCTTTTATCGTTACATTATGAAATGTTTCAAGTTTCTCTTTTATACCTCGTAAAATCTGTAAAGCCTCATTTACACTTGGTTCATCAACATTAACAGGTTGAAATCTTCTTTGCATTGCTGCATCTTTTTCAAAATATTTTCTGTACTCTTTTAGAGTAGTTGCCCCAATAGTATGAAGCTCTCCTCGTGCAAGAGCAGGTTTAAGAATATTAGCTGCATCCATACTTCCTTCACTAGCACCTGCTCCTATAATAGTATGGATCTCATCAATAAATAAGATAATATTTCCTACTTTTTGTACCTCTTTTATTACAGCTTTTAATCTATCTTCAAACTCTCCGCGATATTTTGCTCCAGCTATTAAAGCAGACATATCTAAACTAATCACTTTTTTATTTTGTAAGGAAGTTGGCACATCTTTATTTACTATTCTTTGAGCAAGACCCTCCGCAATAGCAGTCTTACCAGTTCCAGGTTCTCCTAATAATATTGGATTATTTTTTGTTTTTCTTATTAAGATTTGCATCATTCGTGTGAGTTGCTCGTCTCTTCCTATTACAGGATCAAGTTTTCCATCAATTGCTAATTTATTTAAATCTATCCCATATTTATCTAAAGCTTCTAAATTATCATCACCACTTTGACTATCAACCTTTGCCCCACCTCGTATAAGCTCCAGCTCTTTTTTTACCTCATTTAAATCTACATATTTTCCTAAAGTGTTTTTAAAAACATCATTATTCATATTTGCTATAAGCCATGTATCAACAGCTAAAAAACTATCCCCTGAACTTGTCATAAGCCCTTGTGCGTTTTCCAATGAACTTACTACATTTCTACTGATTCTAATATTTTCTTTTGTGACACTTGATGTTGTAACCAATTTATTTGCAACACTTTTCACTTCTAATTCAAGTGCTGTCTTATCAATATTTAATTTATTTAATAATTGATTTAATACACTAGATGTATTTGTTAAAAGTCCCCATAGAATATGAACTATTTCCACTTCTTGATTTTTATTATGTAAGGCTAAACTTAATCCTGATTCAATTGTTTCTTGCATTTGATTTGTTAATTTTTCAAATATTTTATTACTCATTCTAAAATCCTTTTATTATATTGGCACTCTAAAAGCTAAAGTGCTAAATGAATTATAACACTTTAGTCTATGTTTGTCAAGTGTAATTTAGATATAAAGAATAAAGTAACCTAGCCACAGATTAAAGTTTTGTATTATTTAAGCTTATTTGTCTATTCTAACTCAGAAAAAGGGTCATTTGGATCTTTTGGTTTTTTATCTCCAGATAAGTCATTTTCCATCTCTTCAATAGAACTATTAACTTTAAAATTCAATACCTCTATTTTAATTTTTTCTAATCTATTTTTCTGGTAATCAATAAAAACATCTTTAGGGATACAAGCTCTTGCAAATAGAGTATTAATTTCAGATTCATATGAAATTCTTGAATAATGTAAATTTTTATTTATAAAAACAGGAAGATTTGAATCTATTTTCCATTTTTCTACTACTGCTTTTTCTTTTAAGGTTTTAATATTTTTCATATTATCATAAATAACTATATCAATAGTATCATTTACTTTTTTAATCATTTTTAATCTTGCTTTCTCTTTGACAAAATCAATACTATCCATATCACCTATTTTATGAGTAAAAATACACATCTCATCATCAACTTCTTTCATATACCAAGAAGGTGCACCATCTATATCAACTTTATCTAAAGAATCAAGATATTTACCAAACATATACTTTGTCAATGTTTCAACTAATGCACCTGTTATTATTGCTAGCATAAATTACTCCTTATTTTCATTGTAATTTTATCTATTTACATTCCACAAGTTTGTCCGATACTATTATGCACCTCTTTTAATCCACAATTGTTACAACTATATTCTATCTCTATAATTCCACTACATCCATGATTTTTTAAAACTTTTTGTTTAATCACTTCAACTTTAAATAAAGCTTTAGTTTTTTCATCTTTGAAACTTTTAGTTGTTGCATTACATCTAGGACAAATACCACTATCTAGTTTTTTCTGTCTTGCTTTTTTAGATTGGAAAAATAACAAAATAGAAAAAACTGATATTAAAAATACTAGTAAAATACCAATAATCGTATACATTATTTTACTATGTTATAATTTTTCATAACCTCTTCAATTTTTTTCATATTTTGTACACTTGGTGGAGTTAAAGGTAATCTGTATTCTAAAGTATCTACAATACCAGCAATATACATAGCAGCTTTAATTGGGATAGGATTACTTTCACAAAATAATACTTTATTTATATTGTAAAGAGAGTCATTTAATTTTTTAGCTTCGGCAAAATTTCCAGCAAGTGCTTCATGTGCTAATTTACTTTTTAAATCAGGTAAAAGATTTGCTGTTACGGAAGTAAATCCAGCACCACCATTAGAAATAATTGAATAATCGATCGCATCTTCTCCACTTAATATTTTTAAATCAGGTCTTTGAGATAAAAGTTCTGTAACTCTTTCTATACTTCCAGTGGCTTCTTTAATACCATATAGATTTTCACAATCATCAAATAGCCGTATAACTGTGTCTGCTAAAATATCCACCCCTGTTCTTCCAGGGACATTATATAACATACAACCCAACTCGGGAACTGCATTTGCAATAGCTTTATAATGTTGATACAAACCCTCTTGAGATGGTTTATTATAATAAGGGCTTACTGAAAATATCGCATCAACCCCTGCTTTTTGGGCATGTTGAGCTATACTAATAGCTTCTTTTGTAGAATTACTTCCTGCACCAGCTAAAACCCTTGCAGTAGTACCCTTTGTAACTTCCACGGCAATATCAACACATCGATTATGTTCATCATGAGATAATGTAGCACTCTCTCCTGTTGTTCCTACTGGACAAATTGCATCTATACCATTATCAATTTGTCTTTTTATAAGTTCTGCATATGTTTGCTCATCTAATTTACCATTTTTAAATGGCGTAATAACTGCCGTCGTAGCACCCGTAACAATTTTCATTTTTATATCCCTCCTATAATACATAATCAAAATCTATTACATAAATTTGAATAAATTTTGGTATATATTGTTTATGTTTGTATTAAATTTAAATATTTAAGTTTTTTA
>PDWI01002162.1_pt1 | contig 30000 bp, 34 predicted proteins | sample 1430891 | NCBI WGS metagenome assembly PDWI01 (sample SAMN01162508, study PRJNA174530) | Oral metagenome, whole genome shotgun sequencing project. | biome: Marine environment; feature: Marine mammal; material: Swab sample of the gingival sulcus; isolation source: swab sample of gingival sulcus... | reverse complement strand
ACCACATGTCGTGACGGGTACGGAGTCTATACAGTGATTAATATTATGTTGTATTCAACCTCACATACTGAATACAGACCAAATTGGCGTGGTGGTGGTGAGGATGCTTCTTCTCAGTCACCCGTACGTGGGTGGTTCGATAGGTTCATGTTAAACCTGTTAGGTGCCGATAAACGGACATCGGCTAGTCCGTGGGATAAGATCTCTAGTTGGCCAAGAGGAATCCATCTTATCCAAAAGGCCTCTGGTAACACTGATGAGATTAATGTACGTATCCAGAGTAACACGTCACAAAGCATGGAATCTCACCACCACGCCATCTTTATAGCACAAGCAATCGAGTTAGGTCTAATACGTTCTAAGTTTGTATTTCAATTTGCGAGGGTGATTAACTAATGATCTTCGTTATACAAGTTTGGTGTTTTTGTGGAGTTGTTGGGAGTCAATTGATTTCCAAGTCTAACCTTTTAAGAATTTTTCCATACACATTACTTCGCAGCTGCACCTCTTTTTATTCGAATATGAGGGGGAATGATAGTTTTGAGTTTGCTCACACACCTCACTCCTCTCAAGGCAATGGTTATTCTCCCTCATTTTTAATTTGTTTATTGTTAGTCATTGTTTCAGCTAGTCAATCTGCTCAAGCTAAGAGCAAATACCCTTACGACAATATCATCTTGCAAACAGCAACAAAATACGGTGTTGATCCAGCATTTGTTTATGCCGTTATCAAAGCAGAGAGCAACTTTAACCCTCGTGCTCATTCAACATTATCAAATGGCAAGCCTGGCGCTCATGGCTTAATGCAATTAATGCCAGTAACAGCAAAGCGCTTTGGTGTCTCATTAGAAAATATTTATGTACCAAGTCACAATATAAGAGGCGGAATTAAGTACCTATCTTGGTTGCAAAAAAGATTTAACGGAAATTTAAGTTTGGTACTTGCAGGATATAACGCAGGTGAAGGGGCTGTCGATAAATACAGAGGTATTCCACCTTATAAAGAAACTCAGACGTATGTAAAAAAAGTCATTCGTTTTTATCGAGAGTTTAAAGGTTTACCCTTACTACAAAAGAAAGAAATACGAAAAAACAAGCCTGTTCTAGTAAAGAATAATAAAAAACAGAGACAACAAAAAGTACATATTAAAAAGGCCACACCCTCAAGTATTAAGATCGTTATAGCCTCACGTGAAAATGAGCATGTATATACAAGTGGCTCATTTCATCGCGTTTCATCATTGACGATTTCTGGTAACAAGCAGCCTATGCATGGATATTCCAGGATTACGGAAACCAGGAGACTTCAATGAGCACTAAATACCTGGTAGAGAATCTGTTAAGGCCTCCTGTTGAAATGAACTCAGCAGTCATAGCTTTTCTTTTTTCTGCGATTTTATTTGTTGCACCTGGTGTCATTATGTTAACACCTTCAGTAACTTATTTTGCATCATTCCTTTTGCTGATTTTAGCCATTGTAAGATATCGTCAAGCACGTCGAATTACAAAATATCAACGTGGTCTAAAAAAACTGCCGTATTACGAGATGTCATCGAAGCAGGTTCCTGTTTCAAAAAAGAAAATGTTTTTAGGCAAAGGTTTTCGCTGGAGATCAAAACATACACAACGGCTCAAAGATATACATAGAAACAATCCTGATAAGTATCTTGAGCCGTCTAAGATATACCGCTTTGCACGTTGGCTAGAAGATAACTTTGATGAAAATCCTGTAATTAAACCAATCACAAAAGTAACTAAATCAAAGTCTAAAATGAATCCTTTAAAACCTCTGCCAGATGTCGGAGGCTCACCTGAAATACATGCTGTAGGAATGTGGGAAGGTGAGAAGAATATTTTTTCAAATCTAGGTGAACGTGTAGGCCATACGCTTGTTCTCGGAACCACACGAGTGGGTAAAACACGTTTAGCTGAACTGTTAATCACACAAGATATTAAGCGTGGTGATGTAACGATAGTTTTTGATCCTAAAGGCGATGCAGATTTAATGCGCCGTGTGTATGGTGAAGCGAAAGCTGCAGATCGTAAGTGCTATATTTTTCACTTAGGTTATCCAGATATCTCAGCAAGATACAACCCTGTTGGAGAGTTCTCAAGAATCACTGAAGTGGCGGGCCGAATAGCTGATCAACTACCCTCTGAAGGAAACTCGGCAGCATTTAAAATGTTCGGCTGGCGTTTCGTGAATATTATAGCTCAGGCATTAGTTCGACTGGGTGATCGTCCAGATTATCCTAAGATATCTAGACATATTTTATCAATAGACAAGCTATTTATTCGATATGCAACTTTCATACTCAATGAACAAAAAATTAGTGATTGGGCATCTGCTGTTCAAGTTATTGAGAATAATCTCGACGAAAAAAACTTACCTTTCGCACTTAAAGGTAGAGATATGGAAGGTATTGCTCTTATGCAGTATCTTGAAAAATCAGATATCTATGATTCTGTACTAGATGGCTTAATGGGTGCATTTAGATATGACAAAACCTATTTCGACAAAATTGTATCTTCATTAGCTCCGCTTTTAGAACAACTTACTTCAGGTCGTACAGCAGAATTATTAGCGCCAGAGTATTCCGACATTAATGACAAACGCCCTATTTTTGATTGGAAATCGGTAATTCAACAAAATGCAGTTGTGTATGTTGGTCTTGATTGTTTGTCTGATTCTGTTGTAGGTGGAGCAATTGGCGCATCAATGTTTGCTGATCTTACTTCTGTTGCTGGCTATCTTTATAAACATGGATTAGATCATGGGCTAGCGACAGGCATAAAGGCGACTAAAATGCCAAAGATTGCTCTACATGCGGATGAGTTTAATGAGCTTGTAGGAGATCAGTTTATACCGATGCTAAACAAAGCAGGTGGTGCGGGTTTTCAGGTTACAGCTTATACGCAAACTGCAGCTGATATCGTAGCTGGGATTGGTGATACAGCAAAAGCTGGACAAATAGAAGGAAACTTCAACACGTTAATCATGTTGCGTGTTAGGAGTAAAGAAACAGCACAGTTTTTAACCGATCAGCTACCTGAAGTAGAGATAAATTCATTAACAGCAATCACTGGAGCATCTGATTCATCTGACACATCAACAGACACACAGTTTCATTCAAATAATGAAGACAGAATCACCGAAAAGGACGTGAAACTGGTTAGTGAAGACGTAATGATGACATTGCCTAAAGGTCAGGCATTTGCAATGTTGGAAGGTGGGCGACTGTATAAGATTAGATTGCCAATGCCTAATGAGGCAGTTGATAAGAAAGACGGTGTCTTGCCAGATGATTTAGCCGCTATTGCAGATGATATGGAGCGAGGATATTTGCCTATCACTTCTGAAGACTGGTTTAGTTCAAATGATTTTGGCTGGTTTAATAGAGGAGAATTAAGCCGTGGCTGAAGAAAGAGACTTACCGAAAAAGAGGACTAACATTATCGGAAATATTATCCGATTCTTTTTCTATCTTTTTGTTTGGGTAATTTTTGCATTGCTTATCAATATATTGATTGAAGTTCTGGGTATTTTATTCAATTGGTGGGATCTGCCTGGTTCAGCACATTCTCAACAGATGTTAAGAGTAGAACTTGGTTGGCTCAATCGTGATTTTCAGGGTGTCTTAGGATCACCGACTGATAATGCAATGCGTTTCTCTAACTATATGTACAACCTCTTTTTTGTCTGGTTTGGCTACGATATTGCTCAGTCTATTGTTGATTCGAGTGCTAATTCAGGCTTTGTCGGATACATCAAAGCATCTTTAAATATCACACAATTGTTCTTTGTTCGAGTCATTGTGTTGCTTTTCTCACTACCTATCTTTTTTGTATTTGCAGTAATGGCATTAGTTGATGGCTTAATGAAAAGAGAGCTCAGAAGATTTGGCGGAGATCGTGAATCAGGATGGATTTGGCATCGTGCTTTTCAATCAATTAAGCCACTGTCAATTGCGCCATTCGTGCTGTATTTAGCGTCTCCTTGGTCTATTCATCCCACAATCATAATTCTTCCGTTTGTGTTGATGATTTCTTACGCCATCTGGCTCTCTACACTCAAATTTAAAAAGTACGCATAAGGACTTTATTTACTATGACTTACACAAACGTTAAATCACCATTGATAGTAATGATAAGTTTTCTCTTTTTATTATCAGTAGGTGTCACTCAAGCACGTCCAACACTTGTAGTAGAAGAACAATCAGCTTTACAGCGAATACTCTATGAATTAAATGCCTCAAATGAGTTATTACAAGAAGCACAACGTAATGCGGATAAACAAGATCGGTTTAAATTTTCATACCATTGTTTAATCATGGATATAAATCTCGTCAAACGAGGTTTATATACAGCAATCAATGCTACTCAAAATCACGCTTTTCAAAATCAAGAGCTCTGTATTGAATATGGTTTTTCTGGGCGGTTTGGTAATGAAAATGCACTGCTACAACAGTATATTCATGAGCTCCAAACTATCTTAGCAATCGCTCATGAAGCATCTAGGTATGCAAATAAACAAAACAGAGCAAGATTCAACTATCAGATTCTAATCAGTGATATTAAAACAATCATTGGTGGTATTGAGCGAGCATTAATTGGTTCAGGTAACGAGATTCGCAAATTCCCTGTGCTACGAGGTAAATACGCTCAATGAAGTATTCACTTCTCAAGTCCGTCTCTCTTATTTTACTGCTAATGCTTCAGACAGTCGCATTTGCTGCTGATGAAGATAAATGGGATGAATATATTCAACGTGCCTCTGAAGCTACTGGCATCGAATTTGATTTTATCAAAGCGATTATTAAACAGGAATCGGGTTTTAGAGATGATGTTGGTGATGGCACGGTGAGATCGACAAATGCCGATGGAGAGTACATTGGTGCAATAGGAGCGATGCAAATTATGGAAGAGACTGGTGCTGACCTAGGATATTCAGTAGAGCAACTCAGTGATCCTGAAACAAACATAATGGCAGGTGCTGAATATCTAAAGTATCTCTCAGGTCTCTCTTACATCAATGGAGATCCATTGTTAATGGCTGCTGCTTACAATGCAGGGCCAGGGGCAGTTAAAAAATATAACGGCGTACCTCCTTACTCGGAAACTATTCCATACGTTAAAAACGTTGCTCAGAACTATGCAAATTATTCCGGCAACAGCATTAATACAAATAGCTTACCTGCGCCAACCATTGATGGTGGTAATCCAGGCATACCAATTACTTTAAATTACCCAACCGTATTGGCTGACATATCAGATGCAATCGATATTTTTGAAGCTTATACAAAAGTCAGCGTATTCACGATACAAGGATTTTTCAAAGGCCTGCTTGTGTTCTTAATGATGCTACTGGTGGGGGTACAAATTTTGTTTTTTTGGAAAGATGGAGTAAGTCAGGATGATGATGAGGTTTTTGCTGACACATTTATTTTTTCCATGAGAGCACTGCTGCAAATGTCAATTTTATTTCTTTTAATCACTGCCCTTATGGAGGGGACCTAATGAATATGAATATTACTCAATCAATTAAATCACCATCTTTTTTAAGAGAAGGACTGTTTGCCATACTTCTTCTAAGCATTGTTATGTTATTCCCAAGCATTGCTTCAGCAACGTCTGAAACGGGTACAGAAGTCACAAAATCAATACTTGAGAATATTGTAAAGTACTCCAGATGGATAGCATTTGGCGTAATCGGTATTGCTTTTATCACTGTTGGCTGGTTTAGCCTTAGAGCGTACGGCGCATGGGCAGATGAAGATAATAAAGCGGGAACAATGCCTCGTTTAATTTTGACAATTTTCTTAGGTATTTTAGTAATTGCTGTAGTAACGATATTTGTAACCAAAGGCGTGAAATATTTAGAAAAGAACTTAAAGCCTACGGCTGGTACTTCGACTACATTAATCAGTCCAGTTAATGAGACCACTATTGTATAACAATGGCTGATTTCGTTCCCAATAGGATCGACCGTGACCCCATGATAATGAAGGGGGTCACGAATCCTGAATTCAAAATGATAGCAGTCATCGCTTCTGCCGTAGCTATTGCTTCTTTCATTTTATTTTTATTCATCATGAGTGCCGTATTTGCAATGCTTGCTAGTGCCTTTGTACTGGTAATTTGTTTATTTTTAGGGGTATACATGCTCGCTGCATATAAGCGTAATAAACCACGTAATTATGTGAATCATATTAAACATGTATACATTGAGCGTTTTTTTAAAGTTCCAGCTCCTTTTATTCATAAAACTACGCACTTTAAATCAACTCGAAAAAGAAGAGTAACCAGGAAAAGACATGGCTTATCAAAAAAATAGAGATAACTTACTGGCAGTTATACGAACACTTTCTGCTGCACTTGTCCTGATGACATTATTTTCAGGTTATTTACTCATTTCAGCCAAAAATCAATTGAAGCGTTCATTTGTTGATATTCCTTCTTATACATTAGGTGGTAAAGCCGAGTCTGTGGCTCTAGACACCATGCACAAAACTACGGTTTATAGCTTTGCACAGCTTGTCTTTCAGCGACTCAACCACTGGGCCTACGATGGTGAAAAAGAGTACGAAAAAAACATTCGTGCAAATGAACATATGTTAACGCCTGAATACATGGCATTTTTAAGACGTGATTTAAAAAGAAGAAAAGGTAATAAAGTCAGTTCAGAGCTTAAAAATCGTAGCCGATCTATTCGTCCGATTACCAGCGGATGGGATGAAGATAGAGTAAAAGTCGTTGCGACTCGCAACGGTAAGCCCTCTGCTTGGGTGGTATTACTGGATGTTGAGTTAATTGAAAAGATTAAAGGTGAAACCATCAAACACCTTTATCTTCGCTATCCATTACGAGTAGCACTTTACGACATAGACAGGGATAGAAATCCTTGGCTATTAGCATTAGATGGCTATCAGGATGAACCTACTAAGATTAGCAAAGAACTTGATAAGAAAGAAATTATTAAAACTGAGGAGTCATTGTAATGAAGAGCTTTACTCGACTAATTGTCATACTAATGCTTGTGTTTTCACAAACAGCATTTGCACAAAGTGCAAAGCGGATAGTCTATTTAGGTGATCCTCTAAAAATCACTCTAGGTGTTGGTAACGAAAGACGTCTAACATTTCCGGATATTAAACTCGCATGGGCTGATATTAAAGATAAATTAAAACCTGTTCTGGACGTACAAATCGTTGGTAAAAATGTTTATTTCAAAGCAAAAAACCCCTTTAAATCAACTCGTATAATCGTTGGTGAAGATGGCGGTAGCAAAGTGTACTTGCTAGATGTTATGGCCACAGAAAAGAAAGTAGGTAATCAACGTCTTGTAATAGTTGTAGGCGAAGATCGCTTTGCCGTAGCCGATAAAGATAAAAAAGTCATTCCCGAAACCGTTATTGCACCTTTAACGAGAAAGTCATCACCTGGCGCTGGCTTTAAAACACTTTTACAATTTGCAGTACGAGAAGTCTATGCTCCTGAAAGACTACGTTCAAAAACTGTTGGAGTACACCGTGAATTTATTAACAAGCAACCTACGTATCACTTGTATCGCGGTAATGAACTTAAAACTCTACCAATAGCTGCTTGGCGATCAAGTGGATTGCATGTATCAGCAATTAAAGTAGTCAATCAAACTAAAGCATATTTAGCACTTGACCCACGTCTTTTACGTGGAAAGTGGAAGGCAGCCATGTTCTATCCAGAACGAGTATCTCCAAATGGAAGTCCTCGAGATACCAGTACTTTGTTTCTTATTTCAGATAGCTCTTATGTAGATGCTATTCGATCAAATCCGATAATAAAAATAGGGAGTCAGTAATGGCTTCTTCAAAATCTAGCAAGATACTTCCAATGATTACATTGACAATTGTCGCATGTGTAGTCGCCGGTCTTTATGTGAATTTTTTTATTTTTGATGAAAATGGTTCAAAACGATCTAACGTGGGTTTTAATTCAAGCAGAGTAAAAACAGTACATGTAGATGCGGATCTTCCTGTCGATACCTTAAATACTTTAGCTGAAAAATCAGCAACATTTGAAAGCCAGGTTAAAGGTGTCAAAGAAGCGACATCAAGGTCATCTCAAGAAATTAATGAGATGAGAAACATGATGAAGCAATTAGCTGAGAGTAATAGGTTATTACAGCAGAAACTCGATAAACAAAACCGTGAAATGACAGCAGTAAAGTCAGCAGTATCTAGCAATAATAAAACACTCGATTTTGAAGCGATGAAAGAAAATCTAGTCGAAGCAGTAACAGGAAATATTGCATCAATGCTTCCGAATGAGGCACGACCAGATTATCCTATTTCTTCTGCATCACCTGGCAATAATAGTAATACTCCTGATATTCAGCCAGAGACTACTTCACGTATTAGGGCGTATGGCGCACCCGTAGATAATAATGGACAAGTACCTAAATCCTATTTGGATCAACTAGATCAATCGTCAAATGATGATATTGAAGAGACTAGTTCTGATAATGAGAAACAACCTAAAATTGTTGTAGATCCTCGTTATACAATTCCAGCAGATGCCATTTTAAATGATTCTGTAACAATAACCGCCCTGATTGGACGAATCCCTAAAAGTGGAAATATAGGAGACCCTGCACCTTTTAAAGTTGCTATTGGTCGAGAGAATCTAGCTGCAAATGGGTTCACCATTCCAGGGCTCGATGGAATGATAATGTCTGGTGTTGTCTACGGTGATTCTGTTAGAAGTTGTGTCATCACAAAAATCAGACGTGCTACTTATATTTTTGAAGACGGAAGGATTCTCACATTACCCAGTTCTAATACATCATCTAAAGGTGATACAAAATCTACAGTTTCATCTGGTAAGAGTATTGGTTATTTAACCGATCCTTATGGTGATCCGTGCATAAAAGGCCGTTTATATTCAAATGGCAATGCTCAACTACGAAAATCAATATTAAGCAATATGGCATCTGGTGCAGCAAATGCATATGCACAAACACAGGTCACAACGCTGACATCATCGACAGGTAGTATTTCTTCATCAGTCACAGGCAATGATCGCAAGTATGTGACAGGTTCAGCAATTGCTCAAGGAGCAAAAAGTGTTGCTGAAATTTTAAAGAATCAGGAATTTGATAGCTGGGATCAAGTCGTTGTACCGGTCGGTACATCTGTAACGATTAACATCGATCAACAGCTTGAGATTGATAATGCAACCTATTTAAGGAAACTGGTATATGAACAAGAAAATAATAGTAACGGCCTTACTGATTAATATTGTTATAAGTGGATGTAGCACTTCTAGCTCAATGAATAAGGTTGCATCAGAACCTAAAAAAACTCGCGCAACTATTGCGGATATCATGAAACGTCAAGGTTCGGAGACTGATATATCGGCATATAGACGTTCTGTGGGTACTGCAAGAGGTCATGCCACGTTAATGCACTATACACGTTCTGAGGCGAAGGAACTCAAGGGAATATTTCCACGCCTACCTAATCCTGATTTGTGTATGTATGTCTTCCCTCACCTCTCGTTAGAAGATGCAACAATACCAGGGTATAGCAGTTGTTTTTCAATGTATGACAAAAATCATTATGCATTGCCAGGTGAAATGCCCGCAATACTGCAAGTTAATTATTGACACTGAGGTAGATATGAAGAGTCGTTTATTTATTAGTTTAGTACTAATGCTATTAGTAAAAGTTAGTGTTGCTGCTCCATCAAAAAATGCGAGTCAAGAGATAAAAGCATATATGAACTCACCAACTAAATGCTCAGTGAAACACGGTGATAAGGCAGCCAAAGTAGCATTTGAAAGATATCATGATTGGAGTAGAGCCGATGCACTTCGAATAAAGCCACCTAAAAATGCCTTTCGTGATGCTGGTCAGGCATTCGAATATCTGTACAAATCTGGATGTAAAGATGCATTAATTATTTACAGATTTGCAAATATTTTACGTTTAAAAAAACGCTATTCAGAAAGTCTGGATATGATGAAAAGTGGTCTTTTAGGTATGCAACAAAACTACCCACAATATCTCACTAGACAATATGTATTTATGGCCGATGCCGCTGAAAAAATGGGTGATTTTAAACAAGCAGTCAACTATTACGAAAAAGCACTGAAAGAGAAAAATAACGATTCATCATTTCACATTAATTACGCTAATGCTTTATCAAGAGCAGGAATGTTCAAACAGTCTGAAGAACACATTAAAAAAGCACTTGTACTAGGCGTGAGTCAATATGGGAAAGGTGTCATAAATAATATTAGAAAGCAGTCGATAAGATTGAAAAATTCTGATCATAAATAAACTAGAGAGTAAGGATTTATGGAAGAGAAAGCAGCGACTGATGGAAAGACACCTAATCAAAATGGAGTGGTTGATTACGGCAACGTTCGTCTGAAGAAACCAAAAGATACTTGGTGGAATAAAATAAGACGAGGAACATATTATCCTTTATTCGGTGATGTACCACTAGAAGAAAAAGACCGGAAAAAACCAATCACAAAAACAGGAACAGTTGCTGATGAGTCTTTTTTAAGTTATGTGCCCTTTTCTTTTCACGACCCTGTTCATAAGCAAATTATTTCAGATGATGAACCAGGGCGTGAGAAACGCGCAGTATTTCTTGATATTCTTCCAGCAGATGTCGAGGGTATGAATGAAGCAAATATTGAAGAAATAGCAGATAAAATTAAGGTTGCCTTTAGCTCGATTGCTGCAGAAACCGTTCCTTGGATTGTACAGATCTATATTAATGATGAGCCTGTCAGAGCACTTACTCATGAAGTCAAATCTTATGCAGAGTCTTTCGATAAAGACAAGTCAATAGATGAGTTAACACCACAGAAATACCGAAAAATGTGGGGGAATGTTTTAGAAGAGCATCTAAACAATATTTCTTCACGCTCTGGTGTCTTTGAAGAGTCCCGTACTGGTTTACCTTGGCGAGCTAGATTTCGTCGTGTCAGGCTGGTACTTTATAAAAATAGCCGTAACGTAGATCCATTACAACTCAATGATCAGGTATTACGTTTCTCTGAGGCGCTTAGAGAAGCTGGCATTCAAACAAAACGCATGGATGGTGAGGCAGTCTATAAGTGGTTGATGCCTTGGTATTCAGGTGAGCAGGAAGATGCCTATGAACATATGGAAAGTATGCCGTATCCGCGTGAAGAAGAAGAAAATGGTGAGCTCCCAGCAGCCTTTGATCTGGGTGAAATGTGCATTCGTAACAGTTCAATTAGCTGTGACCATGAGAATAAATGCTGGCGTTTAGGTAAGCGTTTTAATCGCTTTATTACATTAGAACCATACCGATACAAACCAAAAGCTGGGCATTGGGTATTACAGAACAAGAATGGTTCAACGCCGTTTGACAGAATGCCGGACGGCTCAATTTTAATGTATACATTAATCATTCATGCTCAAGATAAAGTAGAAAGCAAAGTAACTGAAACAAAAGCAAAAGCCATCGGTGATAGTACTGATGCAGACCTTACTCGGAAAGAATGTAAAAAGACGTTACTTGCTATGGCCAAAGGCGAACGTCTAATAACATCGCTCGCTGGAATTTATATCGACGCAGAATCACTTGAAGAACTTGAAAAAAGAACAACAACCTGTATGGCTGCTGTAAAAGGGGCTGGTTTCGATGTCATTGAGCCGACAGGAGAAACTGGAGATGTATTGATACTTGATACTTTTACACGTGGGTTACCAATGAATTTTGATGTGGAACTCGACGATAAAGAGTTCGGTCGCGCAAGAAAAATATTTGATTCGCATTCAGCACGATTAATTCCATTTTTAACAAGAGGTCGTGGAACAAATCACCACGGAATAAACTTTAATGCAACCGGTGGTGAGCCAATCTCTTTTGATCCGCTGAATAACTTAGATCGTGCAAAGAATGCACATTTATTTATGATCGGTTCTACAGGTTCAGGAAAAACAGCAACAACAATTAATATGTTGTTACAGCTACTTTATGTACACAATCCCAGACTCTATTTGATTACCTCTCTTCCTACATTCGGCCTCTTTGGAGATTTTCTTGAATTTTATGGTTATAAGGTCAACCGAATTCAAGTAACAAAACAAAGCCAACCGTCATTACCTCCCTTTGCAGACATTACATTAATTGAAACTGGCAGTGATGGAGATCCAAATAACACTGTAATCAATGATGCTGGAGATCGGAACATTTTAGGTGAAGCTGAAATTGTTGCAAAACTGATGCTGACAGGGGGCAGAGAAAAAGAACTCGATAAATATGATTCTCATGCTGAAGCACTCGTTTCTGAAGCCATTCTTTATGCGGCTTCAACAGTGGTTAAAGAGGGACGCAGAGAAGCGTTAACAGAAGATGTAGTTAATGCATTTAAAACATTATCTGCTGATGAAAATAGGTTCCCAGAACGCAATGAACGTCAGATGTTAGCGAAATATGCAACGATTATGCAACGCTATACCAACGGGTTTAAAGGACAATTATTTAATCGCCCAAGAGATGAAGTTAAAAATGCTGATATCACTATTTTAGAATTGGGTGAATTGGCAAAGGATGGCAATGAAGTCGATCTTGCGATTGCAATGACAGGCCAGCTACAAGCAATTAATCATATCGTAGAAAATGATCGTGAGAATTTACGAAATACTATTACGTGTATTGATGAAGCGCATACGCTTGTGAAAAACCCTCTTATCGCTCCTTATTTAAAGAAAATAACAGCAATGTGGCGTACCTATGCAGGCTGGCTCTGGATTATTACACAATCACTGGAACAGATGCCTGATTCAACAAAAGAAATATTGGCACAGCCCGAATGGTGGTTTGCATTAAACATGGAAAAAGATGAGCTAGAACGCATTAAAAAATTTAAAGAACTTAACGAACATCAAAGTACGTTATTAACCAGCACGAAAAAAGAATACCAGAAGTTCACTGAAGGCGGTGTCATTTCATCAAACGTGAACACTATTTTTAGAGCCGTACCTCCAGCCATTGTTTTAGCACTAACGGGTACTGAAGGCACTGAGATAGCAAAACGACACCGATTAATGAAGAAATATAATATTAACGAGGCAGAAGCAGCATTCAAAGTAGCCGATGAAATTCTTCAGAGAAGAGAAAACTTTGGCAAACAGACCAATGGTTAAGAAAGTGATTAAAAAGAGTAATGTCACAAATATTTGGTGTTCAACATGTGGAGACTCAACAATTTACTCTCCTGATTTACGCTGGAAAATTAAAGATGAAAAACGTGGCATAGGTATCTGTATAGCTTGTGCAGAAGTATTAGATGAAGATCTTTTGGTATTACCTGATGAAAAAGAGGATGGCTATGCAACATTTGATTAAATTCAGTTACTTAGTAATTAAAACATGTGTATTTATCACATTATCACTATTACTTTCAAAAGGAGCTTTTGCCAATGAAATTAAGCTGTTTCTTAATCAAGGACAGGCTGATCAAATCATTGGCATAAAAGAGGCTAAAGCTTCTGGCTTTAGTATTAATTACATCTATTTAGATCGTATCGAAGAGATTCAAGACCGAATATCACAGCGCGTTACACAAAAGTATCAACCGGCAATCGATGCAATTGTTGCAGAAGTTGGACTAGATGCATTAAGCGCTATGGGTGATATCGAGCGCACTGAGTTTTTTATGAAAGAGTTTGCAAAATTGAATGTTCATGCAGTCACTCCTTCTGAGATCCTACCGAGTGAGTTAGATGATGTTAAATATGCGATTAGTGAGCTTAATCAAGCAGAAGAACAAGGTATTACATCAGAAATGCTACCTGCAGTAATTCTCAACGGGCGACTTTATCAGCAGCAATATGATCTATTGAAACTGATTAAGGAGAGTCAGTAATGAGGCAAACTAATAAACTGGTCACATTCATGATCTATCTTGTATTAATCACTCCTTTTGTGAATGTGAATGTACAAGCTAAAACATTTACTAGTGTAGAAGTGATTAAAGATGCACATTCGTACGAATGTATGGATTATAAAATAGTCATGCCGGTTTGTGTTTACATGCTTGTTATCACAACACCGTTCGGTGTTTATATTAGATATTATTTTAGAGATAGAATTAAACACAAACTGCCTGATCTCGTTGTTACATCATTTAAAACACCAGGACAAACACCATTCACTGAAATAAGAGAGACCGAAAGTATTGCAGCAATGAAAATATTTAATTCAACCGCTGTGTACAATGCTTTTGATAAAAATTCATTGGATGGTGGTGAAATAATAAACGGACACGTTGGGAGGCAATCATCTAATACTGTTAACAATAATCGAATGTTTGAAGCGAATGTGATCGGCTCACCAGCTCCCAAAATAATTAGAGAAACCATGAAATCTGGAGTGCCTGCTGCTTTAGGCAAGCAGTTTATCTGTAAATCTAACGTAAAACGCTATAAGCCATACTTTATGTCTGAAGCCGATGTTATAGCATGGCGTAAAGCAGAGTTAAATAATCATCCATCAATCCATATCAGAGGCCAGAGAGAAATTGGTAGCCTTAGTACAAGTAATTTAAGTGGCAATACTTGGGGTAAAGTTTATCCGAGAATCGGTTTTGTTATTCAAACAGAACCTGCAAAAGCAGCTGCTGTAATCGCACAGCGTTCTATCGACATAGTGACACAAAAGAATCAGATTCCACATGTCTATCAATCATACGGAACAAGTGAAGGTGAAATTAAATATATTCCAACTGAAACTGATGAGAATAACTGTATGTTTGGGTTTGGTGAACTCTCACGAGATCCTAACTGTGTTGCTGAATACAATGATGACACGAGTGAGTTCTCAGATTCTTATGACACGCTAGAAGAGGCATGTCCGACGAAGTGCTACGGAGCATCAAATTCTGCTACTCAAATGCCACCTGCGAATGAAAAAAGTAAAGCTTGGCAAATGCTTGTTCCAGAGCCTTCAAATAAATGTGAAGCATTCGGCACTAATGATAAAAACTGGGCAAAAAATAAGAATAATGAAGAAGGTGAGTATGCATGGAATTATTGGCGTGAATATGAGTGCTGTAAACCAGCGCCAGGCATTTTATTAAACCCCTAATCTAAAGGTCTATGAACATGAAAAACAATTTTAAACGTATTTTAGTGAGCTTTATTTTAGTCTGTACCTGGCAAACCACAGTTGCAGAGACTATAAAACTGCCGTTGCCAGATGATGAGGTTTTCTTTTATGAAATAGGTGCTGGAACAAATATTCGTGACACCGGAGGTAAGGACATCCCTACAGAGCTTCAGATGATTCGTGATTTTGGTTTATTAATAGGAGACGGTAAGTTTGATCCGCTTGAAACAATTAAAGAAACGCTGAAGGGATTACTCAATAGTTATGTAAATCAATTTACAAGAAAAGTGAAAGGCATGATGAATATTAGTCAGTACACATCATCGCTTGTGCAACTTCCAGGTTACACTCAATGTATAGCAAACCCTACGTCTTGTCAGCTTACAGAAAACTATACAGTACGTTCTGAAGAGCGTGAACGCTATCAACGTGAATTTTTAAATAAACTTGAAAGTGAATTAGGTAATGTTAGGGGACAACTTGATGGTTGGCTTCAGGCCGGTAAAGCCAACTATATAATCAAAGTAATGAATGATGCAAAAAAATCAGGTGAAAAAGATATAGAAAAAGTCACCGGAAAAATTCGAGAATATACAGGTAATAAGGGACTTAAATGGATTGGTGGTCAGATGGCAGGAGGCGATGGACAGCCACCGATTAGACCAATCGCAGATGCTGCTAAGGCAGGATTCAATATGCTACTGGGACGCTCAGTGATGAACGGATCTAAAGCTACGGGTGACGATCCACTGTTAGATTATTGGGACACCCCTGAAGAACTTGGAAAATGGATAACGGAAGTGGTCGGCGAATTTAGGCCTGACTTAAACAATAAGCACATTCAAACTGGCATACCAGGTGATTGGGCAGGTTCAGATGACGGTGATTTAGGGCGAGGTGCTGAGGATGTTCACATTGACAGTACATTTATGAATAGTGATATGTCTACACCATCTTTTGGTCTTTCACCGAAAGTCCGCAAGGAAGCTAAACTAATCCGTGAATCAATTCAGGAAATGGTAGATTCATCCACAGAACCTACAACAGAAGAATTGACACAGATAATGGGTAAATCAAGTTCAATGGTACTGACACCACAACTTATCAACATATTGAAGAACTCACCGTTAGAAACAGCTTTGATTAAGCAAATTAGTGATGATGCCGCACTAGCAAACACAGTAAAGATTGCGCTTGAAGCAAGAAGAGCGCTACTGGCAGGAAGAAATGAAAATCATATTGCATCGTACGAGATGGCCAAGAAAGATATTGATGAGAGAGCAAGTAGACTGACACAGTATATTGATGATTTATTGTATGAGCGAAAAATATCAAATGAGCTTTTAAACTCTCGAATAAGTAGTGTTTATCAACATGCTGAAAGCTTAAAACATCGATATGGTACTGCTACATTCAGAGCTCCGACAGATACACTCTCAGAAGGTGGCAAGTCAAGCATAGGGAGTGAATGATGGACGTTGGTAGCTCATTTAGAATATACGGCGATTATTTTGGCTGGTATGTTTTTGATCAACTCTATACTTTTATGATAGTCACAGGTTTGTGGACTATCCCTTTCTTTTTTTATTTTTATCAGGCTTTTTTTGGTAACAGAGGTGGTGGTGAAGGCTACGCATTTAAACCTTATGCATCATTAAAAACTTTCGAAATGCTTTTATATCCAGCCATTGTTGTCTTTTTCTTATTTATGTATCCACTTGTGCCTGCAAATAACTCCACATTTGTTTATAACGATGGTGTTACTAAACAAACAAATGGAGCAACGGGAACAACCTATGATCAATTAGCTGCAACGATGCCAAATGAAACAATCAAAATACCTGCTGGCTGGTACGCGATTATGTGGTTAACCAGCGGTGTAAATCAGTTGGTAAAAGTGATTCTGCCGACTGGAGATGATATTAGAGGTCTTATGTATCAGCAGCAGCAAATGTCTATTGATAACCCTGAAGTTCGAAAAGAGTTTGTAGCATTTGAGCATCATTGCTTGATTCCTGCTCATATTCGTTACAATGTTATCAAGAAAAAATATCCTACATCAAAAATAAATGCTCAATTTGTGGCTCTACAAGCAGCGACATCTGAAGATGATGCTTATAAAGTAGCACCGACATACCCAGGTAATTATTTTTATATGAAATATCTATATAAAAATAACGTGTGTTCTGCAAATGATGTGAGTGGTTTGAATAGCTTATGTATTCCCAAGACAGATGGTGTATTAAGTCCACAAAATGCGGGTTATGGGCATACAAGCTGTGCGCTATGGTGGAGCAATGAGCTCAAAGATAAAATAGCGAATGATTTTACAGGAGATTATGATTATTCAATAGCAGGAGGAAGTTGGGCAACGATATTTGCTACTGAAAATAAGATCAATAGACTTATTTTTGGGAAACTAGGTCAATCAAATTCATCCGAAAGTGGTATTGCCGATGGTAAAGGTAGTGACTGGGGATGGAGCTGGTTCAAAGAAAAAGTAGCGGCAGTTTTTGTTGCCATTGGTGGCTTTTTTATGCAGTTTCCGACTACTGTGATTAAGTTTATGCTGCCGATTATCTTAGCTGCGACGATCATGATTTTAATCATTCTCTTACCTATTTTTTGTTTATTCTCATTGTATAAACCAGAAAAGCTGATGTCTCTTGTAATACTATTTTTTGGCGTAAGCTTTATTCCAGCGATTTGGTATATAGCGTCTTGGATAGATATTGTTGTGCTTAAACTATTATGGGGTGATCGTTCGTTTATTGAAGGAGTATTTTCATTAGGCCACGGAGTCTGGAATGTGTTTTCTTTGGTGATGTATATCTACTTTACAAAGTGGTGGTTACAGTATTTAGGTTTAGGAATAAGAGCTGCAGGAGGAATTAGCGGTGTGATGGACGGAGTATCCACATCAGGAAATCAAGCATTGAAGGAAGGTTTAAATAAAGGAATCCAAGTAGCCAGTTCAGGTAAGAGCTCAGGCAAGAGTTCAGGTAAGAAGTAACTGTCTATAAAATACCCATGTCAATAAGAAATTGATTATGTTGAGAATGATTAGGGTGAGAGTATCCTTGTATCAAGATATCCTTCTCGCTTTCTTCCACATTACTTGATTACTTGAATTTCCAAATAATTTGAAGAAGAAAAACAATACACCGACAGCTAATAAAATAAGCTTTCCCAGAAAGCTAAAAATAATAGCTAAAGACTCAATTTAGTTTCTAGCTATCATGATTTAAGTTATTTGGATTTGAAAGTGCTTCTATAGATGTGGAAGTCAAATCATTATATTCTTCTTCAGCTAAATGACTTTCAACTTCGTTAGTATTATTTGAATCTCCCAAAAGTTTCAGAAAGAAAATGAAGGCACTAAAAATGAAAGTAATAACCACACCTATGAATTTGAATAAATCTTGAGCGGTTGCATTTTCTTCGATCTTATCTGTCGTATTCATAAAATGCCTCCTTAGATAGCAGTGAATATGATTCGTAATACGTCTTATATACAAGACATAGTAACATAAAACAAGTTCATTAAGTGGAGATGATAAAATAATATGATTAAAGTCACATCTGTCATCTCTTGGCCACGTGCTTCACAGATAACAAATCTAACATCATCACAACAAGTCTTGTTACAGTTAATTGCATTACTTTCAATGACCATTGGCCACTATTTACTAATATTTGATGATGGTGACCATTGGTTTCGCTCAATAAGTAGATTTGTTTATCCAGCTTTCGCGTATTTAGTGACATACAATTATCTATATAGAGCAAGAAATAAAGTAAGTTACATGACGCGATTGCTTGTTTGGGCTTGTATATCACAGCCAATTTATAGTTGGGCATTAGAAATAGATATATTTAAGCTTAATATTCTATTTACACTGTTCTTAGGTTTAGCATTTATTTATATCCATGATCTAATGAAGCAAAAATTACAGGCACAGGCTGAATTAACGATGCTAGTCTATGCAAGTTTATTTATTTTCTTTCTAGTTATCGGCATATTTGTCAGTTATTACTGGTTCGGTTTGACTTTACTTGCAGCCTTTGTTCTCTATTTTCGTTCTCCATCAGTACTTCATTTATTGATTGTGGCCATCAATATCGTCTTATTGAATATTTTAATTACTGGGTTGGATCAGGGGCTTTATGGTCTGTTTTTTTTTACGGTTATGGTTGTTGTAACTAAACTCGCTGAAGGTATCAAAATAAATCGACCACCAAGCTTACTGTTATATGTCTATTACCCCCTGCATTTGTTGATTCTAGGAATAATCCACATTATGGTATAACCCAGCTTGTTTGCTGAACTGTTGTTATATGCTCAAAAACAAACTAAGGAAATATAATAATCGGGGAGCTACTTAGTAAAAAAAGCCCTGAAAATTTTCTTACTGCCTAATGTTTAAATTTAGAGGTGCATCTAACACAAGTATACACTTTCTGTCTTTTGGTATGTAAACCTGTTGTTTTTTATTAATTTCTCTAGTATCTAGTTTTATTATCGATTTTTTTTGATCAACAGACTGTAAGTGGCCTGTAATTTTCGAAGAAGTCACTATTTCACCATGTGTATTTGTAAAGGTGATACTTTTTAACTGCGTGTTAATGGTTGAAGTACTTCCGTATGGAACAGAGGCTCTATAATTAAATGTCATTTTTTCTTTCAAATTATAGTCTTTACCATTAATAACCCATACCCCGTTTGATTGAACCCTTCCTGTAACCCTTGAACTATCGACAGTTGAGTCCTCCATGAACTGACATTTAGTTTGTGCGGTAGCAGGAAATCGCTCTAAGTTAATTTTACCACTTTCACCTGTGAGTTCTAAAGTACCTTCGCTAATATATAACTTTTCTAATTTGGCTAATTTTGTATTTGCTTCTTTGAATAGATTCTCAAACTTCTTTAATTGTTTATTTAGTGACTTGATATTATTTTCTAGAATAATTTCACTTTTTTTCGCTCTTTGGTCTACTCGATTTGCAGCTTTATTTGTTTCAGCAAGTGTGCGATCTAACCTATCATAAGATGTAATTAAGCTCCGAGTTGCCCTTGATGCACCATCAGCAAACTTGTTTGCACTAGCGTTAAGCTCTCTAGAAACTTCAGTAAGTTTATTTGTATCAACAGCATTATTTCCACCGCAAGCAGATAAAAATATAGTACCCGACCCGATTAGAGTCATTAATTTTTTCATTTTTCAATACTCCTTATAATTTGTGAATAAGTAACAGTCTAGCAAATTATTATACAGAGGTATGTTTTGATTCTAGGAATAATTCATACTGTGGTACAATGTACCCTGTTATTCCTGTGCTGTTGCATTCTCAACAGAAACTAAAAGACTCACTTCGCATACTGTCAACGAGTCGCAAATCATTAGTATTGATTTGGTATGCATACTTTTCACCCCGAATGGAGGTTCAATCCTCCATTCGGGAAATTGAGTCTCCGTTATCACCTATGGAGATTCACTATGAAACGTAATTTTAAACAACGCTACATTGAGTTTTTTACTAAAGAACGCAAAGTAGCCATCGCTGATATTTTTGAAAAAATAGGTACTGCCTTATTGATCGGTGTAATTCTCGGATCAATCATATCGGATAAGGGTACATTTTTAGAGATTGTTATCATTGCCTCTATTGCCCTACTTTTATTAGTTAGTTCTGTTTATTTAAGGACAGATTAGGAGGAGTCATGACACTCAATGCACCAATTATTTTAATCTTAGTAGTTAGTACTATTGCTGCTGCAGCGACTCTTTATGCAGTTTATCTTCAGAAACGTGATCCTGATTTTACTCAAGAACGTGATAAAGATAGCAAATAGTAATAGAAGCGATTATTAACCTACAAAGCCAATCCCTGTGATTGGCTTTTTTGATTTTGATGTAATTACGAAAATACACTAAAAAAAGTTATTTTTAAATAAAATTTATTTTTTATTTTTTTTAAATAATAATTAATTTTTTAAATGAGAATATAAAAATGAATATTATTTTAAAATTGAATTTTTTAATTTACTTTATTTCTTTAATGAATGCAAAAAATTTTGATGAATTTTTTTTTTCATTATTTTTACTTTTTTTTACTTTTCTTTTATACCGTTTTTATAAAAAACAACAAGTTAAAGAAAACAAGTAGCATGCCCTTTATTTATTGCTTTATTGCCTTCTAACGATATGAAAATCACTTCGTCCCCATTTTCTGGTAACGTGGTACCTACGACACTGCTGATACCAAAAAACAATCAACTCTTTGGTTGTCTACTAAAAACCCATATCCTTTTTCTGTAGAGAACCATTTTACTATTGCTTTGTTATTCATGCATCTCCTTTTTTAGGAATAACGGTTATACGACAACTAAACTGGCAGAACAAATGAAGTTATGTGAAGATTGTAGCGAAATAGTTCTCTAAAGAAATGAGTTGGTTAAGATACCCAGGAGTATTTGAACTGAAACATGGGGTTTTGATTCAAACATTCTTTATTATCGCTATAGGCTTGTAAAGACTTTGAATGAAATTTCCTTTATATCAGCATCTGACCACTGTTTTGCCCATTCAATTATTTGTCTTAAGAAAGAACGTACCTAATCTATAACTGCGAACCTCTGAAGGATCTAAAAAATGCACCTTTCAGTAATATCGATTAAATTAATTGGTTTGTTTTAGTATGGGTATTTTTAGGTATTTGATGTATCATTTTTTTAGTTCCTTTATCTTTAGTTATAAGATTTTTTCAAGCACTTGCAAATCAAATTATTTACAATGTCCACTATCTTAAAATTACAGGAGTTTAACTTATGTCATTTAAAAACATCGATATTGCTGGGTTTATTTTAATCATTATTTCCACTTTTACGCCATTAATTGGAACAGAGTTGGCTGTCTTGGGACTGGCCGTCATCGTTTATAACGTGGGTAATAAATTAACTAAGAAATGAGTATAAAATTAAGCTCTACAAATGAAATTGCTGATGAGGAAGTTTATGCTGTATAATTGTGCGACTGATAGTTACTATGCTGCCTAAAGCATAGGCGGTATTATATATTTTTTTAAAAAATAATTATAAACAGCATTAGTATTTTGTATCGTTTGTGATCTATCATTACTGGAATAGAATTATGCCCTTGGACAAAGGAGATGGTCTTGAAATAATACCTAAACAACCTAAGTCTATACAACACTTCAAATGGGCGTACCTATATCTTAAAAAGCACCTCAAATGGGCATGCCTTTATCTTAAGAAGCACCCCATATATATCTTAATCATAATAATAATTTTATTTTTAGTGGTACTCTTTAAGCCGTATCCTATAGATTTTTTCTGTCACAAATTGATAAAGAAAAAAAACTCAACTTAAAACAAGGGTTGAGTCGTCCAGAATACTCTAATCAGCCGATCCCAACTTCAGCTGTTTATGTTGTTCAAGTTCTATCTACCCCTGATGAAAGTTTGGCAAAAGAAGTTAAAGAAACATTTGAAGTTTTGGGATACCACGCAAGTATTAAGTTATCACAAAATACACGTGAAGATTCAGGGCTTAACAATTATAAGGTCATATTAGGCAGGTTCACATGGAAGTCCGAGGCAATCAAGGTTAGGGATCACATAAGGAAATCCTACCCTAGATACAGGGACTGTTTTATTGCTAAAACTCTATTGTGATTAAACAGCCAAAAATACTTAACTTCTCGTATTTTTTCGATAAATGACGAGTATCGGGCAACATTGTAATCTTCCAGCAAATTAAAATCATGAGTAAAAGTGAATATGAGTCATTATCTGCTAAAAGAATTTTCTTACTTTAACCGGAAAGATCTATGGTCAAAAAAACAGTTTTTAATAGCACTTGGCATATTCTTAATATGGGCTCTTCCTGCTTTTATTATTGTTTTTTTGTACTCTAAGTACTTTCCTAATTCAGCGTTTTTATGTGGTGCTATCACAGAAGGAATTGGTCCTAACCTTTGGAATTTCATTGGTTCGTTAGGTTTAATTTCTTTTGGTTTAACATTAATATTCTCTAAAAATATTAAATTTCTTGAAATAATATCTGTAAAAATATTATCAACGACTTTTGCAATTGGCTCATTAACTTTTGGACTACTGCTTGGGCAATGGTATTTTTTACTAACTACAAGCAATTTAGTTTGGTGGATAATCGGTTTTTTGGGGGTCACTTCTGGGTTATTAATTTTAGTAATATTTTTGTGTAATTTAGTTATTTGGTACTTACTTTTTTTAATTGCAGAAGAAAATGAAGAAAAATCTCAATTTCTTAATAGCTTAGAAAAAATGCATTTCATTTTCAGGTTCATTATTGGAATCATTATAATTTCTATCACTTCCGTTTTATTTACTCAACACGTTATGAGAATAGAAAACTCATCGAGTAAAATAGTCGTTAACTTTTGTGATACAGTTAGTAAAAGTAAACAGTAACCCAATCTAATTAAGTCCATAACAAGCTTTTGTAAAATATGGTAAAAAATATGGAAGAATTTATCAACGATGCGGCTGAAAAAGCCTTGCCAAAGGTTGTTGAGAGCCTTTATGAAGATTTGATACAGCCAGGGGCTAAGGAGTTTGGAAAAGCTTTAGCTACTGTATTAGCTTCTACAAATACTCTTTTACTTCCTGTCTCATATTTGAACGAAACTTGCTTGATTCGGTTTAAAAACAGACTAAAGCAACTAGATGCTCAATTAAAGCTTGAAAATGAGAGTGATATTTGTCAAGTCTCCAATGAGATCGGTGTGCCTGCTCTAGAGAAGCTATTTTATATTAGTAGTGACGAACTTTCTGATTTATTTATTAAGTTATTAAAACGAGCCTCCTTAGAGGATGAAGCCCATCTGGCGCACCCCAATTTTGTAAATGTATTATCATCTATATCTCCTGATGAAGCTAAAATTATCAATCATACGAAAGGAAGGCCTATTTCTTTTGTCTCTCTTGCTGTTGAGAAAAGCATAATGAGAGAAGAGGGTTATTTTATGAACACCACAGAAAGATCAAATAAAGTATTTACTGATATAGAAAATTCTATCGAGATGCTTTTTCCACAGAATTTCCATATTTACAATACAAATATGTTCAGTTTGGGAATTACAGGTGCTATGGGTTACAGTACTAAACCTTCTAATGAGCATAAAATAATCATAGGTACTCAAAAGGAATTAATTGACAAGCACATGAGTCAAAAATTCGAAATTCATCCGGATGGAGCAAAAAAGAATCCTATCATTGAATATGGAACTGTAAAGTTTACTGATTTTGGAAAAATGTTCGTTGAGGCATGTTGTTAATTTTTCAACAGCCATGATCAACATTACAAGGTAATTATACAATAAAGCTGGGAGCGAAATAGATCAGGGGCATTATCGGGCTGTTTTGGTTTCATTATTTACAAAGTTTTGAGGAAAAAGAGTCATTTTCTTGCAATTTATTTTACCCTATATAGGGGTTAATGTTTACTAATCAGTAAGTTAAAGATACTTCAGGGATGACTAAATACAGAGTTTAGGTAAAAAACTCAAACGCACCATTATTGGCTATTGTATTTCATATCTAAATAATCAATCAGAAAGGTTTTCTTTGAAATTATCATCTATCCTAAGAAGTCCCAGTGATCCCACGTTCTTATCAATAATATCAATATGATTACTTCCACTGTACACTTTCAGGTCTTTATATGTTTTGTTCTTTAAGCTAGGTAATGTATGGCCGTAAGCATTTATAGTGAATTCTATTATAGTCACTAATTTTTCGAGAGAATCGATTGACCAGTCAACTTCTAGATCACTTAGAATATCTCCGGTAACAATACGGATCCTATTGTTTTTTAGTATAATTACTTTTGTCATTTAAATTTTCCTTTATAATTTACTTCCATAACTTGCTAATTAAACACAAAAAACCCATCACGAATGACAGGTTTTTAAGTTAATTGTTAAAACTTTTAAAGCCTAATTGTGGATTCAACTCTTAAATGCAATATATGTTCCTTCGTAGAATACCTCATTTGGTGTTCTAACACTCAAGGTTTTTCGGGGGCAATTATTTAATCTATCCATGATGAGATTAAGCCCATTCTGAGTCACATGTTCAAAGCTGCTACGCTTAGGTAAGTACTACCGTATTAACCCATTAGTATTCTCATTTAATCCACGATCACCTGAACAATAAGGTCGTGCAAAGTAAGCTTGGCTTTCTAATTTCTTATCTATTTCACGATATTCAGCAAACTCAGAGCCATTGTCATACGTTAGTGTATGCACAAAGCTTGATAGCCAACGATAGAATATCCATGATCTGTAACGAGTTGTGCTGATTCGAGCCTGAATTCAGGCGTATAAGTAGGTCTGGTTTTGTTTGTTATTGTGTCACCTTTCTTTGTAATAAGATGATAATATCACCTATAAAATGGTGTCCACTTTTATTATGTCACTACATGCCACTAGAAGCATTATAAAAAGCCCAAAAAATAGTTCCCATATAAAGTTTTCTCAATTTTTGACTATACTTTTATGTAGTAAGGAGACTAATTATGGCTTTCTATCATCCAATAAAATATTATCCTAAAGAGCAACAACGCTGGATTGCTCAGCATGTTCTTGATTTAAGAAGTTGCTTAAATGAACACATTAGAAAAGAACGCTCTCCTGGTTCTCTAATAATTGGCTCATGGAACATTCGTGCTTTCGATGGGGGTGTTGCTCGTGAAAATGAGAGCTTTCATTATATCGCTGAAATAATTGACCACTTCGATATTTGTGCTGTTCAAGAAGTAAAAGAGAGTCTTAACCCCTTGAAACGACTTTTAAAACTTCTTGGTCCTCATTGGGATTTCTTTGTATCTGATATTACCACAGGCAGTTCAGGCAATTTTGAGCGAATGGCATTTTTGTACAATACAACTAAAGTTATTTTTCGTAATGTTATCGGTGAGATCGTTCTTGATAACAAATCTTTAGTTGCTGGAAATCAAATAGCGCGCACACCATTTTTTGCTGCATTTCAAGCTGGGTGGTTCAAATTTACTTTGTGTAGTAGCCATATAATTTTTGGCGAAAATGATTTAAGGGTTAAAGAAATTGATGCTATATCCAAACTACTTGCTAAACGTGCCAAGAAAGAAGGTGAGGTTTATGTATTTTTAGGCGACATGAATATTGATGAACCTGATAACTCCACCATGAAGGCATTAGAGAAGAACAAGATGTATGTTCCCCTTTTTGGAGCGACAAATTTAGCTGGTGGAAAGCACTTCGACCAAATTACTTTTACCAGCGAAAATGTTAAAACAGATTATTTACGACATGGTGTATTTGACTGGCGTTGCGCAGTATTTAAGCCTGAATATATTGATAGATACAAATCGATAGCTGAAGAGAAGCGAGGCAAGCCTTATAAAAACTGGAATCAGTCCACCTACAGAACATGGACTACTCAAGAAATGTCAGATCATTTTCCGATATGGGTTGAATTAAAAACAGATTATTCTGATAAGTATTTAGTAGATAAGTTTTTACAACAAAATTAATACAGAGGTTAGTTATAACAAACTGATATGACAAATAAATCTAGTAAAAATATTGTTTTATGTCTTGATGGTACTAATAACCAATTTAAAGAAGATAATTCTAACATTGTTAAATTAGCACGTATTCTAAAAAAAGATGCTAATAAACAAATAGTCTATTACGATCCAGGTGTTGGCACATTAGCTGACCCAGCCCATAGAACAATGATTTTTAAAACACTAAGTAAAGTAAAAGGCTTGGTTTTAGGCCGAGGTATGAAAGACGACATTAGAGAAGCTTACAGTTTTATAATGAATAATTATGAAGAAGGTGATCGTGTTTTTGTTTTTGGGTTTAGTCGTGGCGCTTATACTGCAAGATCAGTAGCGGGACTTATTCAAAGTTGTGGATTATTAGAAAAAGGAAATACTAATTTACTTCCCTATGCTCTGGAGATGTTTCAATCAAAGAATATTAATTTTGAAGTGCTTGCTAAATTCAAACATACTTTCGGACGAAAATGTGAAATTGAATTATTGGGTTTATGGGATACCGTGAGATCATTGGGTTGGAGTATTTTTCCGAAATACCACCCTTACACACTAAATAATAAATCTGTAAAAGCTGTAAGGCATGCTTTATCAATTGATGAAAAACGTGTTTTCTTTAAACCATTACTTTGGGGTGATAAATATATTGGTAATCAAGATATAAAAGAAGTCTGGTTTGCTGGAGTTCACTCCGATATTGGAGGAGGTTATCCTGAAAGCGAATCAGGTCTCGCTAAAATATCATTAAAATGGATGGTTGAAGAGATTAATAGAGAACCTTTTAATGTACTCATCGAACTGGATAAATATAAATATTATGTACTTGGCGAAGGCGATAATAATGACTATATCGGACCAAAAACTGGGGCCTCTCAACACAACTCTTTAACATGGGGATGGAAACTAACTCAGTACCTTCCTATTGGAGTTTGGGATCAAGATACTAAATCTACAAAGATAAAAATAGTTGGTGAAAATCGTTTCATAAAAGAAGGCTCTACTCTTCATCAAAGTGTCATAGAAAGGCTTAAGAACCATAACTATAATCCTGTAAATGTTGACTTAAAAAATATCCACATTTATTCAATAGAAAGTACGCAATCCCCATCATAGCTACACCTTCTTGTGGCTTATATAACCATCATTTTCTATTCTTATTGATTTATCAAGGACCGTTTGGCCGAATTTGTGGAGATTTACCTCCATGGTCACCTCTGGGACTTGATCGTTTTAACAATGAAAGGGAAATTCTAGAGCATTTCCTAGAAATGGCAAATGATATGGTCAAGTCTCCTAACAAGACTTTCACTGAAATTGGGTATTTTGGCATATCCCCCAAAAAGTCCTATTTTGACTTAATCATTTAACAAAAACGTTAATAACTGCCAATTCTTGCAAGTTATTTTACCCTATATAGGGCTTAATGTTTACTAATCAGTAAGTTAAAGATACTTCAGGGATGACTATTTACAGTTCTGAAATTCATTTCTTTGGCAGTATGTGATATTTACAAGCGAGTTATCTATATTTACTCTTGAATCTCTAACTTTCTAGTTAGAAACTAATTTCAAAAAACAGTACCCATAATCGGTGTTATGGCAAATAAAAGACGCACCGAATAAATGACGTGGAATGAAAAACAAAAAAAAGACAAAATACATGGGTGCGATATTGGCTTTTTGCGACTAGATGCGATATGCTGGTATTGCATCTTAGAAAGAGGAAAGCATGATGATTACTGATTTAATTGTTGAAACATTTACTAAAACACCAAGAGATACATTAATCACAGTCATGATAATCAGTGCTGTTTTAACTGTCGTGATTCTGATAGCCTTTTATAAAATAGTGATGAGTGGCTATTTTTACAACAGAAAATATCCTATTGCTGCCCGCCTAGATTCATTAGCTAAAGAAGGAAAGTCCCTCGATGCTAAAGAACTAGAAGCCAACCTTGCAAAGATTGATTTTAGTAAGAGTAAGGATAATCAGTTGAAGCAATTCAATGAAAACCTAAGTAAATGAGCTAATGAATAACGACCCTTGGTTATCAGCCACAATACAACTAGCACAACAAAATTCATTACTTACTACATTATTTAAAATAATTTGTTTTAATCTTGGAATTACATCATAAAACTACCAAAACATAAGGAACATTAAAGTGAGCAATGAAAAACACCCTTTAAGCAACCATATTATTAAACCAGGAATTGGAAAAGTGTTAGTATTAATACTTATAATACTAGCTGTTCTTGCATTGCTTAAACCATTTGGTTTAGATAAAACATTCCAATTCTTGTTTATTATAATATCTACATTTATCGCAAGTATCGCTTTAGCAAAAAGTAGTCCTATTTGGACTGAAAAAAACAGCACCGAAGATAAATGTAATAAAGATAAGAAGTAGCAGCTTTAAGTGCTTCATTAGTTCTAATATTACTTTATATATTAAATAAAGTGTTTAAATTCAATTCACTATTTTGAGATAAAGTATGGTTGCTAAATTACCACGCGGTGGACTCAGACAAGCCGATATTAAAAAAATGCTGGCATCAGGGATACATTTAAAAATTATCGTCGTACATGAAATCATGCTCGATGAGCGTTTTAGAATGCTTATAGACTGTGGAACACAGCGTTATACGCTTTACACATACAGAGGTGAGGTAAAACGCTTTGCAAGCCTCGCGTATATCTATAAATTTTGCCAGAGCTTGGGTATCCCTGAATTCCAGGTGATGGTGAAAATTAACAAAGATGGAGTGTAATTGTGAATGAGATTTATAAAATGGCTTTTCTAACGCACCAAATTAAAGAGGTTTGACTATGAAAAAGATTGAAGATATCGGACTAGCAATTATTGGGGTTTTTCTATTATTTGCTACTGCTTACTTAGCTAAAAGCGTTCCATTTTGTCTTTCTACATGTTTAGCTTTATCTGGACTTATATTAACTGGTAGAAATATTTACCAATTTATCACGTCACCTAAATTATCACCTGAAGAAAAAGAAAAAGAAAAAGAAAAAGAAAAAGTACATGAGCAGATAAAAGAATTAGATAGAAAAAGTGTAGAATTGTGGGATTATTTGCATCATTTATAAATCATCTACGAAGATTGAAGAATTAGACGTGTAATCCCCCCATTTATAACCGAAGTTACCAGTAGAAAGTTAAGCTGCTTTCAGCATACTCCTTGGTGGAACACCCCCAATAGCCGAATGCGGTCGCTCATTATTGTAACTCCAAAGCCACTGT
>PDWI01002161.1_pt1 | contig 30000 bp, 25 predicted proteins | sample 1430891 | NCBI WGS metagenome assembly PDWI01 (sample SAMN01162508, study PRJNA174530) | Oral metagenome, whole genome shotgun sequencing project. | biome: Marine environment; feature: Marine mammal; material: Swab sample of the gingival sulcus; isolation source: swab sample of gingival sulcus... | reverse complement strand
CCCTGGCAATGGCACTAAGCATGATGGCCATGGTTCAGGGAGACAGGAAAACACGTGTGCAGGACTGTGCTTCCAAAGCAGGTAAGGGAGCCATCTATCTGAAGGAATTTGTAGTCAACCTGCCCAGGGCCGTTAAAGGAGAACGCCCTCCCATCTACAGACAGGCGGTGATCCTGCGCGGAAACAACATCTATCGCTTCAATCTTTGCGATGAAAAAGGAAAGGCCGTAATCCGGGTCTATGACAGTTCCAGCATGCTGGTCAGCTCCTTCGATCAGGAATCCGGCAAGGACTACAACCCCATTAATTTTATGTGCCGTAAAACCGGGCAGTATCTGATTACCATCAGCTTTAAAGATGGGAAAGCCGGGGAAACCATCGGCATCATGTCGCACGTTTCAAAATAAGCCGGGAAGCCTCCACCTCAGTGCCCGCCAAACTGCCGCCTGATCCTTCGGCGGTGAAAATAACTGCCCAGCTGATGCAGCCCGAAGGACCAACCGGGCTTCAGGAGGAAGAAATAGAGGTTCCTCTTCCATTTTGCCGAAAGCTCTTCTTCCTCCGGCCCTGCGATGCCTGAAACACATAGCTTTCGTAAAACCGACACGCCCCTTACCGACCTGAACACAGCCCATTCCTCCGGTGTGGGGACCTCCAGCAGCTCGTCGAGCAGTACAAGACAGAGCCCGGTAATCCGCTGCAATTTGAAACGCCGGACCAGACCGGGCAGCTCATCGGCTCTTTCCGCCGCAAGGGGAAGAAATCCGGCAAGGTCCTGCAGCCATATCAGGCGCTTGAACATATGCCTGGCCCCATGGATGCAAAGAAAAATGAACTGGGCCGTATAGTCGAGGCTTGCAACGGTCCCTCCCGGAAGCGGAACCCGGAGCTGACAGGCGAAAAGCGCATCTTCTTCACCAACGGGCAGTAATTGCCTGCTATTGATCCCCCGGTGAAGCTCGATATATACCCCTGTTTCGGGATGCCGCAAACCAATATCGTGTTTATACCGGAAGTAATACTCCAGCGAAAAGGCCTTCGACATATCGGGATAGCTTACCCGGTAGCCCGCCTGCTGAAGATCGGCCAGTACCTCGCCAAAGGCATCCGGTTTAACATACACATCCAAATCGTTGTACTGACGTTGATCCGGAGATCCATAGAGCATACACGACAGCACCGGCCCTTTGAGAACCATCAAGTCCCCGTCCAGGTGTTTCATCCGGGAAAACAAGGCCACAGATTCGGCCGTGATTGCCATACTCTTCATCGCATGCCTGCGCAACTGTCCACGTAATTCCTGATCGACTTCCAGCCCTTTGGCTTCCAGGGCCTTCGCAAACTGAGGCAATAGCCTGTGCCTTTGTACAAGCATCCTGAATTCCCCGGATTGAAGGGACTCCGCAGCCACAGATGCGGGTTGCCTCATCATCTTAAGAATGCAATCGAATACAGACATGCCGGGGAATATATGGAATAAATGTAGAACAATTTATCTTTATACCGGATCATGACTGATGAGCCCAGATACTATTATCGCCTGTTCGGTCTCGGGCTGGCCTCCGAACTCGAAATTCCCGGACTTGCCGCTTGTAAGCCCTGCGTGCCCGAGCTTGAAATCGAATACGGGAAGGTAAAGGAAAAGCTCGATCATCCCCTGTCGGAGGGTGTCCTGTTCGAATCGACCCACGAAGAATTTCTGCTCAGGCTTCCGGGCGTAGGAAAGTTCCTGGCTTCCGAAGGAAAGCATATCAGCCTCGAAGCTGAACCCGGAACAAGCCGGGACGAACTCCTGGTTTTCGTCCTGGGATCGGTCCTGGGTGCCATTTTGCATCAACGGGGCTTCCTGCCCATGCATGCCAGCGCCATTCAGACCGGCTCCGGCGCTCTTCTGATCACCGGGCACTCAGCAGCCGGGAAATCAACCCTGGCTGCAGCCCTGAACAAGGCGGGTTTTCCCCTGGTATCCGACGATCTTTCGGCAGTCTCGCTCGACAACAGGGGCAGGCTCATTGTCCATCCCGGCCTGCCCTGGATGAAGCTCTGGAAGGATAGCCGGGATGCCCTCTATCCCGGGCATAGCTTTAAACGGGTCAGGCCCTTGCTGGAAAAATTCAATGTTCCGGTATCCGGAAAGCTGAGAAGCACTGAGGTGTTGCCAATTACCCGCATGCTTAGTTTAAGCACCAAGAACACCCCGGGCATAGCACTAAGCCGCATCAGGGGTGCAATGAAATTTCCCCTGATGCGCGAACACATCTTCCGGGATCAGCTCCTGAAGGGAATGGGGCTGCAGGAGCACCATTTTGGTCTGCTTGCCCGGCTTGCTGCACAGGTCGAACTCTACACCGTCGAGCGGCCATCTGTTCCCCTGGAAACAGAAGCCCTCAGAGATGAGGTACTACAAATGATACGACAGGACAGCTGATGCACGGAAAAAACCTGATATGGCTCGCCTCCTATCCAAAATCGGGAAACACCTGGGTACGCCTCTTCCTGCAACACGTCCTTTACGGCGACCCCTCGCCCGATGGCTTCCCCTCCCCCTCGGCCATTCCCATTGCCAGCAACCGGAAACTCATCGACGATATGCTCGGAATCCGGAGCGGGAACCTGGCAGAAGATGAAATTGAGAATCTCAGGCCCGGTGTCTACCGGGAGATGGCCAAAAAGGGCGATGAAACCCGGGTCATCAAGGTTCACGACAGCTATCACTTAAGCCCCAAGGGAGAAGCACTTTTCCCGGCCGAGGTTTCCCGCAAGGTCATCTACATCCTTCGCAACCCCCTCGACCTGGTGGTATCCTACGCCTTTCATTCGGGCAAGAGTTTCGACCGGATCATTGCACAGCTCAACGATCCCGGCTTCACCATCTCCGGGAGCAAGACGGGACTCCGGGCCCAGGTTCGTCAGAAGCTCGGGAGTTGGACGCAACACGTCGAATCCTGGACCCGGCAATCGGAAATCGATGTACACATTCTCCGCTTCGAAGACCTTCTCGGCGATCCGGCTGCCTGCTTCAGGACGATGCTCAATGCCGCTGCCATTCCCTGTGAAAAAGATATCTTTGAAGAGGCCCTCAGGGCCACCGCTTTCGACAGGCTCAGGGAAAAAGAGCAGCGCTACGGTTTCAGGGAGAAACCCCTTCAGGCCGCCTCTTTTTTCAGAAAAGGAAAAAGCGGTGATTTCGGGGCGCACTTAAACAAGGCGCAAATCAGGAAGGTGTTGGATGTACATGGCCCGATGATGGAACAGTATGCATATCCGGTTATATGATGAAAGAAAGCGATATAGTAAGCAAAGCAAAAAGGGTCATGGACTCAACAGTCGATAAAGAGGCGGTGATTCTGGGCATAGAAAGTGGCCAGTACATTGGTCTCAATGAAACCGGCACACGTATCTGGGAACTCATCGACCATCCCCTTCGTATCGTCGAGATTATCGATCAACTGGAAATGGAATTCGATGCGCCCAGGGAGATCATCCGGGGAGAGGTGCTGGCTTTCCTGGCCGATCTGGAGACGAAATCGCTCATCGTCGTGAACACAGACCATGAAAGCTGATACTGCCAGACTGGCCCTGGCCGTCTCCCTGAACTGGATCAGGTCGAGCTGGCTGATTCGCTTCCGAAGGCCTTCCTCCTACCTGGAGAAATTGCTCGCTCCCCCGGCAGGAGCTAAAACGGCAGGGCAATGCCATTCTCTAAATCCCGAAGATTGGCGCATAGTAAGAAAGGTAATCAGGCTCACCCTGCGACTGACCCCCCTGATCCTGAAACGCCACCGCTGCCTGTTGCAAAGCATGATTGCCCTCTATGTACTCAGAAGCAGGGACATTCCCTGCCGGCTTCACCTGGGTGTCCACAAAGACATGAATACAGCCAGAGCCCATGCCTGGCTTGAGGTGGAAGACAGAAATGTAATCGGGGGGCACTCAGGGGAATACAAGGAAGTGATCAGGACTCGCTGAACCCAAAAGTAATGTAGTCGTCACCCCCTCCCGGGTTCCCCGAAGCGGTTCTTTCAAAGGGTAATTCAAAGAGTACCTTAGGCTTTTGCCAGCTTTGCTTTTTCTTTCGCTTGGCCATTGTTTGGTCTAGTCGGTAAAATCAGAAAGGAATATCCCACAAAGGACAATCCTCAGAAGATGGTTCAGGTCTTTCCTCTTCATACTCAGGAAGTTCATCGACTCCCACTCCTTCCTTAACCTGTCAACTTCGAACACAAATGTAACCAATTTATTTTTATTAAAAAACCCAAGCAGCTCTATAAAGGCCTTCTTCTCCTGTGCAACCCTATATTGAATATCAGCTGCTTGCACCCCCCTCCTGACCGAATTAAGCACTGCAGGGGGGAGCAAGTCCCCCAGGCCCTGGCGCACCAGGAGGCGGGAACCATCGGGACGATGATAGGCCCGCCATGGCAGCGACAGGTAGAGCTCGAGCAGGTCTCTGTCGACCGTAGGATCCGTTACCTGAAGCCCATGAAAGAGGGAAGCCTGCTTTTGCAAGAATCCGGTATAAGCGATGCTGTTTCGAAGCAGGGATGGCTGCATGGCATGTAAAGCGGGCCGCCATGTATCGATCAATTGAAAGTCCGGGACGATCCCCTCCATAAAGGCGGGTGTAAGATAGGCCAGTTCGTGCTTTTGCTTTCGGGACATACGCCCGATCAGTCTGAGCCGGCCGGGCAAATCCTTTCCGGCCCATTCAGGCGGAGGCCATGAAAGCCCAAAATTTCCACCCTGACCGGTAAACATGGTTCCGCAACCGCTTTCGACCATAGCGCTGTGCATGGCCTGCACCCAAAACTGGTTGGATGCACCATAAACAGGTTCCCCATAAATCTTTACAGTGCTGCGCAGACTCTCCAGCACCGTTTGCCCGGCAGCATCCACAACATGGGCCTTAAGCCTGGGATGTTGCGCATAAAAATGCTTCAATAGGAGGGTTTCATCGTAGGGAGGCCTTCTCAGCTCGGCTGAAAACGCTTTGGGTTGGTAGCTGAAACCATGGATGGCCCGATCTGAATCCGCGACACAGGCAGCAACTGCACTTACCGCAGTAGAGTCGAGGCCGGAGGAAAGAGCAATACCGGTTGAAGCAGGATCGAGACGTCGCCTGACCGATTCTTCGAAGGTTTGTCTGAAAGCGGCATAGGCATCCCCTTGCCAGGGGCGGCGAACCGACATATAGAGCGGGCTGTAACAGTCCCTTTTTAGCACCCCCTGCCGAAACTCAAGGTAGTGACCAGGCAGCAGACGGCTGACCCCCCTGTAAGCGGTCCGGCCCGACCCCAGGCCTATCCCGCTGATCAATTCATAAATGCGATGCAAATCCGGCCCCGATCGGCAGGCCCCGGCAAATCCGGCCAGATGGTTTCCAAAATGCAAGACCTGATTATCAAGCCTGTAGAAAAGGGCTGCAGCACCCGATTCGCTAAGCCCAATCAGGCATCTTTTTTCGCGAATATCAATAAAACAAAGGCTGAATTCTCCGCGCAATTCCCGAAAGACGGTACTGCCGTTCCGTCTGAAATGATCGGCCAGAATCCGCGCCCGGCACTCCGAGAAGGGACGCTGCTCATATTCATAAATGATCCCGTCGAGCAGGAGGATGGCTTCCTTATCCTTAAATACCATTAGCTGTTTATCTGAGAGATAAAACAGCCCCTCATGCACAAAACCCGAAGAGGTGGTACTCGGTTCATCATCGGTCCTGGCCCTTTCCGCAGCGGAAAAAGGCTGCAGATTCGAACCAAAACCAGCCAGATATGGTGTCTGTGTCATAAGCCTATTGAAACCTTTTTAGAACTATCAGAGTATACTATTTACTGACCTGCCTTCAGGGATGGTTTATTTTTCATAAATTTAGCTAATCAAAATCTTATTCATATGAAAAAGTTGTTACGCTTTGTTTTCGTCCTCGCTATGCTCTCGGGGGCCGTGCTTTACGGACAGGGAAGCTGGCTTGATGCCACCAGTCTTGTTGGAAATGGAAACCTCTTGATTACCGATATGGAGATTGACAGCAACGGAGATGCCTACCTCATTGGCTGGTTCGACACCAACATCATCTCGGCTTCAGGATCCATCACCTGCAATGGATTTTACGACATCTTTTTCCTTAAGATTAATGCGGACGGGACCCATGCCTGGCTGAAGAAATTTGGCGGGAAGATGGTAGACCTCCCCGGGGGAGTAGAGATCGGGCCCGACCAAACCATCTACATTTCAGGTACCCTAAACGGAGTTCAGGACGGTGGCAGTGTTGTTTTCGACGACAGTACCTATAGCACAAATAGAGCCGATGGCTTTTTGGCCAACTACAATCCCGACGGCACCCGAAACTGGGTAAAGACGGCTGCAGGCGGGCCGGGCAACCAGCGCATTGAGGTCATGGGGAGGAATAATGACCGGATCTTTGTTTCCGGCATGGCCGTGAACAATGTCATTTACAACCCGGATTCCGATAACTACAGCCAGAGTTACAGTGGCCGCTTCACCCATATTGCCACCTTCGATCTGAATGGAAATTTTATAACCAATACAACCATTGGATTTAAAAACTGGTGTTTCCCCAGGGCAGTAGCCGGAACCACGGATGGCTGGGTAATGGCTGGTGATTTCAGGGACTCTGTTTTCCTGGATATTGGCTCGATTCACAGTCCGAGCTCGGGCACAAATACGGACATCTTTTTGTTCAAGGTAAACCAGGACCTGGAGGGGCAGTGGTTGCGACGTACAAGCAGCACACTCGAAGGAGAGAACATTCCTTATTCAGTGCGTTTTGACGGTGCAGACAACATTTATGTCGCAGGGAAAACCGGCAGTTGGGACATGGCCATCGACTCAACAGAAACGGAAGCAGTAAATGTCATACGTGTCTCAGGCGGTGATGAAGGCTTTGTGTTCAATTACAGCAACAACACCGGGCACCTCGATTGGTACAGCATCGACGGATCGTTCCGAAAAGATGTTTATTACGATCTGATCATACAGGACGACCATCTGATGGTTACAGGCTTATTGGGTGGAGATTTCTATTTCAAAAACGATACCATTCGTAATCCCAACTCCGAGGAAGTGGCCGTAATCGAATACGATCTCGATGGCGAAATCATTCATGCCCGGGTCGCGCACTCTGAGCCGACGCACGGAGAGGATCAGGGGTTCCGCCTTTCTGAAGATCCTGAAGGGAATGTCGTGGTAGCGGGAACCTTTAGCTCAGAAATCATCAACTTTGAAGACATTCAGGACAGCCACCCAGATACGGCAGCCTTTAAGATCTTCATCGCCACCTTTGGTGAGAAAAAGGATGGTGCCCTGAGTACCTCGGCTAAGGACCTGCAGTGCTACAAGGACTTCAGCGGTGAGCTGGTCATCAATGCCAGCGGAGGCTTTACCGACATGTACTATGGGTACATGTACGAGGTAATGCTTGACAACGGCGATTCGGTGAGGCATGTAAAACTAAGGGAGAGCCCCGGAACCATTGGTGGCCTGCCGGCCGGCGACTATCTTATCACAGTACATGACAATGCCAGCCAACTCATTGGCAGCTCCACGGAATCGATAAGCGAGCCGGACTCGATTCAATACAGCTATGCCGTGGTTCACCCCGATTGCTATGATGCCCTTACCGGGTCAATTACGATTGATGCGCCCACAGGAGGGGTCACCCCCTTCAAGTATTCCATTAACGGAGGGCTGGACTTTGAACCCGGCCGGACCTTTAACGAGCTGGCTGCAGGGAGCTACAGCATAGTGATTAAAGACATCAATGGCTGTACGACCATGGCCGTTGATACCACCCTGGAGTCCCCGGAAGAAATCCTTTACGAATTTGAGGTCGTGAACGACAGCCTGCGCTGCTACGGAGATTCCATTGCAGAATTTCACATAAAGAATGTCACCGGCGGATCGGGCAGCTACATGTACTCGATCAATGGCGGAACTGACTACCAGGCCGACACCTTCTTCCTCAAGCTTACGGCCGGGGATTACAGCCTGCTCATTACCGACGACAATGGATGTACATCGGCCACCACCGACAGCAGTATTTACAGCCCGGGAGAGATTCTGGTGAACTATACGGTGGTCCAACCGCCATGTCCTGGAGACTCGGGCAGCATTGAATTCATGGGTGCAACAGGGGGCTATGGGGGCTATAGCTATTCCATTACTGAAACACCCGCTTTCAGCAAGGACACCATCTATGAGGGCCTTCCGGGCGGCCAATATCTGATTCGGGTGAGCGATGACAGCCTCTGCCTCTCGATGCCCATAGACACCATGCTGACCGAACCGGACAGCCTTGTGCTTGTGAGTGTCGCAACAGAGAATTTCAAAGATGGAGTGGCCGGATCTATTGAAGTGGTGGTAAGCGGAGGCACAGCACCTTACGTTTATACCATTCTACCTGATTCCACGGAGCAGGAAAGCGGAACCTTCAACTTTGATGCCGATGAGCTTGGAACTTATTTGGTCCGAATTGATGACGCCAATTTGTGTGGCCCGGTGAAAACCGACTCAATCACCATTGTGGATGCTACCGGCATTGCAGGCTATAGTTTTCCCGAAGCCTCTGTCTATCCGAATCCTGCAAGCAACCGGATTACCATAGAAATGCCGGTGGAAGGATCGCGCTGCCGAATCGAGGTGCTGAGCATGCAGGGACAGGTTGTCATGCAACAGGAAAGGGCAGCCAATGGAGGCCTGCTGCATACCGAGCTGGAACTCTCACACCTGGCCCGGGGGATGTACATGCTCAGGATCGACAACAAAATGCTGAGATCGGGCCTTGTGCTCCACTAGTAGGATGGATCGAAAAGTATAAAATTAGATGAGGATACTTGTCATTGGTGCCGGTGGAAGAGAACACGCCCTTGCCTGGAAGATTGCACAAAGCCCTAAACTGAAAAAATTGTTCATTGCACCCGGAAATGCCGGGACTGCATCGCTGGGAACAAACGTGGCCCTGGCAGTGGACGATTTCCAGGGCATAAAGGACCTGGTCCTCAGGGAGGACATCAATCTGGTGGTGGTGGGCCCTGAAGCTCCGCTGGTAGAGGGGATTAAGGATTTCTTTGCGTCCGATGCTGCTCTGGCTGAAATCGCACTAATCGGCCCCTCTCAACAGGGGGCCACCCTGGAGGGCAGCAAGGACTTTGCCAAGCAGTTTATGCAGAAAAATGGCATCCCCACTGCAGCCTTTGGCACCTTTGACCAAAACTCAAAAGAAGAAGCACTACGCTTTCTGGAACGAAGTTCTCCGCCCTATGTGCTGAAAGCAGACGGGCTGGCAGCCGGAAAAGGGGTGGTGATCCCCGATACCCTCGAATCGGCCAGGGATGAACTAAGCCAGATGCTTGACGGAAAATTCGGAAAGGCTTCGGAAAAGGTGGTCATCGAAGAATTTTTAGAGGGCATTGAATTGTCTGTCTTTGTGCTCACCGACGGCAAGGACTATGTAGTCCTTCCGGAAGCCAAAGACTACAAGCGCATTGGCGAGGGCGACAGTGGACTGAACACCGGAGGCATGGGGGCTGTTTCACCGGTTCCTTTTGCCGATGCAGGTTTTATGTCAAAGGTAGAGGACCGGATCATTAAGCCCACGATCGCAGGACTGCAAAAAGCCGGAATCGATTACAGGGGCTTTATCTTCATTGGACTGATGAACCGGGGTGGAGAGCCCTATGTGATAGAATACAACGTGAGGATGGGTGACCCGGAATCAGAAGTGGTCCTGCCCCGGATTCGAACTGATTTTGTGGAGCTGCTGCGTGCAACTGCTGAACAAAGGCTCTCAAAAATTGCCCTCGATATCGACCCCAGGACGGTTAGCACGGTAATGATGGTTTCCGGTGGCTATCCCGGTGCTTATGAAAAGGGCAAAGCCATTTCCGGTTATGAAGCACCCGGCGACTATGTGGTTTTCCATGCCGGCACTTCCTCCAAAGATGGGAAGGTCCTTACATCAGGAGGCAGGGTAATGGCCATCAGTGCTTTCGGCAAGGACATGAAAGAAGCCCTTGAGCGTTCCTATGCCGGAGCAGGGCAAATCAGCTTTGAGGGGGCTTACTTCCGCAGGGACATTGGATTCGATCTCTGATGCTCCTGCTGCGGCTTTTTAAGAACAACCGGACTGCCGGGCTCCTGTTTACCGGGCTGGCCTCTGTGGCGCTCTTCCTTGTGTCTGTGATGCAGGCCGGCACCCCGACACCCTTCGAGGGGATGCCGCTCTACAATCTGCTCTTTGGAAAGATCCAGAATTATGCCGTCCTGAATCGCTTGCTGGCCCTGCTCCACTACTGGATCATCGCCTATATGCTTTCCCGCATAAGCTTTCGCTACCAACTCCTCGAGAACCGGTCGCTGATGCCATCCCTGTTCTTTCTGTTGCTCGCCTTTGCATTGCCCTCGGCCCGACAACTGAGTCCTTCACTCATCGGCTTTTTGTTCTTTCTCTGGGCCTACCTCATCCTCATGGGCCTGCCCGAAGCTGAAAAAGATGAGCTCCTGGTATTCAGGGCCTCTTTGGCCATGGCCCTGGGAAGCCTGTTCTACCTGCCCCTGATCTGTTTTATCCCCCTGATTTGGGTCAGCATCGCTACCCTGCACAAATCGACCTGGAGGGAATGGATCTATCCCCTGACGGCCTATGTCCTTCTGGCCGTTTTCCTGGTGAGCTGGTACTGGGGACTTAAAAACGATCTTGAATCCCTCTGGGGCATTCTGGGCCGCAACCTCCTTAGAAATGGAAACCAGGTCGTTGTACACATCGGGAGTATCCTGTATTTCCTGTTTTGCCTCCTTCTGATTGGCCTGGGAAGTCTCTTCATGATTGAAGGCTTCCAGACCCGAAAAACCATGGTACAGAATATCTACCAGGTTTTTTTCTTTGTGTTTATTGGGGCTGTCCTTTTCTTCATCTTTGCCAGCGAACGCTCTCCCCAGGGGCTATTGTACATCGCTTTCCCTGCCAGTTTTCTACTGGCGAACTACTTTCACCGACGAAAGAACCATTGGGTTCACGAACTCATGCTCTGGATGCTGACTGGTTTGCTGGTCTTCCTTCAAATTGCCGCACAGCCCTAAGCGGGCGAAGTGAAGGATTTGGGGAGGCCCTGACTGGGTAATTTTTTCATGCGATAGCCCTCTTTCTGCAAGAAATCCAGGGTCCCGGGCAGAGCCTGATACAAATTCCCCGAAGCCTTTTCCGAATCGTGAAAAACGATGATTGAGCCCGGAGCAACATTCCGGATTACGTTTTGCATGACCCGCTCCCCACCAAGATTCCTGTTGTAATCATTGCTCAGCACATTCCACATAATGATGTCGTAGGACTCCAGAACTACATTAACCTGGCTGGGAAGAATCCGCCCGTAGGGTGGTCGAAAGAGCTTGGATTCGATGAGGTTGGCAGCCAGATCTATATCGTCCATGTAGCGCTTCTTGCTGCAGCGAAAGCCTTTCAAATGGCTGTAACTGTGATTGCCGGTTGAATGCCCCCTGGTCTGGATTTCACGGTATAAATCGGGGTATTTATCAACGTTCCTGCCGAGACAGAAGAAGGTCGCTTCTGCGCCCGCATCATCGAGTCGGTCGAGCACCCAGGAAGTCACTTCGGGCGTAGGCCCATCATCAAAAGTCAGATAAACCTCCCGCCCCTCTTCCGGCATACTCCAGATGACCCTGTGCAATACACGGGTCAACAAGGCAGGAGGTCTTACAATTACCATATCCCTTACTAACGGAACAAACGCTCATAATCTTGCCCGTAGGTCGATATCATTTCCTCAAGGCCTTTGGCAAGCTCTGTTTCCCCGTAGCCCAAACAGACGCTTCTGAGCGTGTTAATGTCTCTTAAGTCTGCGATATAATCATTGGAACTCTTATCAAATCTGCTTTTTGCGCCCATCGAAAGCATGTTGAAATACGCCAGCTCCTCTTCCAGGTTCTGGGAATAAGCTTCAACGAGCCCGTTGGCTGTTGCAGTGTCTGCCACGCTGTAATAGCCCTGAATGAGTGGGATGACCCCCGCATTGTAAGGAACGTTTTCGCGGGGCATGCGCCTCATGCACTCGTCAAGGACCTCTTTAGCCTTCCCGGGCTTACCCTCTTCGGCAAGTGCACCGGCCAATACGGCAAAGGCATAGCGATAATGAATGGTCATTCGCAGATTGTTCTCGTCGAGATAGATTCCGGGCTGATCCAGTCCACCCCAGTCAAACTCCTCCATCAGCTTCCTGTACATTTCATCGGTATCGACCCCACCCAGGTAATTGCCCGATGGATTGAAAACCGGTGCAACACGAAGAGCCAGCCCCTCCCTGATGAAATAGTCCTCCAGATTCAGGTAGTTGGCAGAAGAAACCGTGGTAGAGAAGTAGATGGGACGTTGCCAATCATTATGGCCCAGCAGGTCCATAACAGTAAGCAAATTCTTATACAGCACCGTCTCTGAAAGGCTGAAGCGCAATTCATCTACACTTTTATCCTTAAAGCTTTCAGGAACCACCCATGAAGGTGCAGATGCAGAATCGTAAGGAATGATGAATTCCCGCGCAGGAATGAAATACTGGCCCTGCTTAAAGCGCGGATCATCGCTTGCCAGAAAATCCATGGCCACTTTCAGGGGCACGGCATCTGCATCGATCTGGCGAATCAGTTCCTCCATCTCCTGGGTAAGATCTTCAACAGCAGCTTTGTCGAGCGAAATACGTTTCGCCACATCCTCCGAGCTGAAGGTCCGCAGATAACCGTAAAACCGCAGAGGATCCATTTGATCTGCCAGCTTAACAATAGCCTGGTAGTCCTTCGCATGGTTCTGTGAAAGAAGAGAGGCATTGAGCAGGGCCATGGCCTTTTGATAAATAAGCATGGCTTTGGGTTCGTATTTCGCCCTGTTCGACTCATACTTCTCCCTAATCAGCGCGTTGGCCGTAGCAACCAGATAAGCGTAGTCCCTTTTCCCCTGGATAAACGCTTCCTTTTCCATTCCAATGGGCAGGGCTTTCGAATCGTAAAAAGCTTGTTTCATCTGTTCGATGTACCAGTCGGCCGTAAGGTAGCTCAGGTTCACAATTCTGACATCGGTACGTTCTCCTTCGACCTCCTGAAGGTACCACAAGGGAAAGGTGTCGTTATCGCCATTGGTAAACATAATGCCACCGGGTAAACAGGAATTCAGAAAGTTTCTGGCAAAGGCAGGAGCAGTATAACGGCCCGAGCGGTCGTGATCGTCCCAGTTCTCTTTGGCCATGATGCCCGGCACCAGAAGCAGGGAAAGCCCGACAATCAGTCCGGAAATAATGACCGAGCGCTTCCACTTCCCCGCCCATTCAATAAGACCCGCCACACCAATGCCAATCCAGATCGCAAAGGCGTAAAAGGAACCCGCATAAGCATAGTCACGCTCCCTTGGTTGAAGGGGATACTGATTCAGGTAAACCACAATGGCCAGTCCGGTGAGCAGAAAGAGCAGCAGGACCACCCAGAAATCGCGGTTGTACCTGCGGTAATGGAAAAAAGCACCGGCCAGGCCAAGTAAAAAGGGCAACATATAATAGCGGTTATGGCCCTTGTTATTGGCCATGGAAGCAGGCATCTGATCCTGGGGACCCAGCCTTGCATTATCGATGAAGTTGATCCCGCTGATCCAGTTCCCCTTGGTAAGCTCGCCATGGCCCTGGATATCGTTCTGCCGGCCGGCAAAGTTCCACATAAAATAGCGGAAATACATGTAGCCAATCTGATAGCGGAAGAAGAAACGCATATTCTGACCAAAACTGGGAATCCCCACCGGACTTAAACGGTCATAGCTGTATTCCCCAAACTGATTCATCACCGGTTTGCCCGCTTCGTCTCGCCTCAAATCGTAGAGATCAGCCTCATTGATCTTTGCCCAGTACATGTATTCACCGGCATGCTTGTCTTCATGGCTCCACATCCTCGGGAAAAAGCCCTTGGCATCGGGCTCATAAATATACTCCCGACTTTTCTCGACCGGAAAATAATCCTTTTCCCCTTTGTAATATGCAGGTTTACCTTCCTCCATACCTGTGGGTCGGGAATTGAAAAAGGCTCCGTAAATCAAGGGATTGTCGCCATATTGATCCCGATTTAAGTAACTAAGCAATGAAAACACAGTATCCGGATTGCTCTCGTCCAGTGGCGTATTGGCTGCCGACCTGATCACGATAATGGCATAAGAAGAATATCCAATCACTATCACGAAGAGGCTCAGAAGAATGGTGTTCCAGAGTACCTTGCCCCGCTTGTGGGTAAAGAAAATTCCAAATAACAATCCACCGGTCAGGAGTATCGCATATACAATGACACCCGAATTAAAGGGCAGGCCCAAGCCGTTTACAAAGGCCAGTTCAAAACTACCCGCGATGGCGGTCAGACCGGGAATCAGGATGTAATTCACGATCCCCAGAATGCCAACGGAAATTCCCATGGCTGCAACAACTCCCCTGACTGTCGGATTGTATTTTCTGAAATAGTACACCATGATGAGGGCCGGAATGGCGAGCAGGTTAAGCAGGTGTACTCCAATGGACAGCCCCATCAGATAGGCGATCAGGATAATCCAGCGGTTCGCCCCGGGCTCATCTGCCACGTTTTCCCATTTCAACATGGCCCAGAAAACGATGGCTGTAAAAAGCGAAGATGTGGAATACACCTCTGCCTCTACAGCCGAGAACCAGAATGAATCGGAGAAAGTATAGGCCAGGGCTCCCACCAGAGCCGATCCGAAGATCGTAAGCATAGCCAGCGGTTTCTCAAGTTCTTCCCGGGCAAAAAACTTCTTTATCAGGTGGGTCAGGGTCCAGAACAGGAAGAGAATGGTAAAGGCACTGGCTGTGGCCGAAAGGGTGTTCATCATCACAGCAACCTTACTCAGGTCTCCACCGGCGAATAGAGTGAAGAAGCGTCCCAACAACATGAAAAAGGGAGCCCCCGGAGGATGGCCCACTTCCAGTTTAAAGGCAGTCGCGATAAACTCACCACAGTCCCAGAAAGAAGCCGTAGGTTCCATGGTAAGGAGATAGACAACCAGAGACAGGAGGAAGACCCCCCATCCCATTGTCAGATTATACAGGCGGAATTTGTCCATTGAATAGTGCTTAGATTGACCAAAAGGTACGCAAATATAGTACAAATCAGGCGGTATCCTCTGACTCCCGCGGAAGCAGTAGGAAAAAGGCATAGAAAAAGGCGATGAATGCAGCACCAACAGAGGTCTCAAGGGTATCTTCGTTGAGCATGGAAAGCAGGAAAATAAGCATGAAGGCCATGACCTGTACCTGCCTGCCTCTTCCGCTGAAGCTCACAGGCAAAAGCAGGGCTCCCATGCAGATGATAAAGCCAAACACCCCGAAAGAGATGAAGAGGGTCAGATACTGGTTGTGCGCACGCCTTCGCCATTTTTGGCTCAGGGGTGAGCCGACCCTCTCATAATAGGCTTCAAAAGCAACCTGAACATCCCCGTTCCCCACACCGGTGAGCCAATGTTCACGCGCAATGTGGCAGCCAGCCTTGAGGTAATAGTACCGCTGCACAATGGACTTCTCATTTGGACTGCTTCCGTTCCTGTAATGGTCGATCTCCCAAATGAGTTCATACAACCTGGAGTAAAGGCTCAGCCGCTTCATATAAAGGTAATTGGCCGTCCCATGTTCAATGGCCCTGATCTCGTCGGCACTGAGCTGGCTCAAACCGTAGGCATCCTTTCGCAGATTTTTTGAAGCCAGAAAGCGAATGAGTGTGCTCCGGAGGGGGTTCCCGTTCAGGGTTTCCCCCCGAAAATCGATTTCACTCACGCTGTTCCATGCAGAGTCGAGTTCAAGATCGCATACATACATCCAAACATAATGCCCATTTTCGGTTACTGTTGACCGGGGATGATTGGTATAGGGATTCCCGAGACGGGTATAACGGTCGATCTCTTCCTCCACTATTTCGTCTTTCGTAAAATAGGTTTTGATTGCAGAGCTCAGATAAAGGAGCGATAGCAGAGGAATGAGAAAGATGATTGCCGTAAGCATGTAGCGATAGACCTGATCCCTGAGCCTGAGGGCAAAGCGAAAACCAAAAAAGAGGGCCACAGCTAAAGCAATCACAATCCCTGTGAGTGCCTTCAGCATGAGCAGAAAAACCGGAAACCAGAGCAGGCAGAGCCCGTAAAAGAGCTTCCACGACCGGGGCAGGTTATTGGCATCATCGATCAAAATCCAGGCAGCCAGAAAGATCGCCAGGACTATCATCAGGGAAAAACGAATGTGACTGATGAAGAGCGAATAGCTTCTAAACCCGTTCAGGTCTGTAGCATATAGCCCAGCCATCGCTCCGGCTGAAGCCAGGGAGGAAACAAAAACTCCACCGACAAAGGCCAGGAGAATGTAGCGCTGTTCTCTTCTGCCAATGGTACCGGAGCTGGACACCACTAAGGGAATCACCAACAGCGGGATTTTAATCCAAAGGTCTTTCAGCCAGTAGGCCAGGTCTGTCGACCACAATCCCCCGAGGAAATGAAGCAGATAGAACAGGGTAAAAATGAGGAAAGCCCGATTCCCCCGGATCCGCTCCCACTTCAGATGATATTGTCCCTCAAACAGATAGTTCAGAAAAAGCAGAAATTGAAAGAGGCTGCATGTAAACACAGACAGGGGCAGACTGAAGGCAATTCCCGCCAGGCTGGCAAGATAAATCCATCGATGTATATTTGCCCTCGCAGCAATCACCTGGCTTTTGATGTGTCTATAAGGTGAATGGATTGTATTGAATAGCTCCTGTTTTTCACGATAAAATCGAATCTATAGCGCTGATTTTGTGCTTTTTAGGATTTACCCAAAGAAATTGTTGATATCTTCTTGTTTTACAAAAATTAGTTGTATTTTTGCGAACCACAAAATTAGGCACAAAACAGGATAACAGTGAATACACAAAGTTACAAAACAGTTTCAGCAAATAAAGAAACCGTCCAGAAAGAATGGTTTGTTGTTGACGCACAGGACGAAGTGCTTGGACGCCTCGCCTCAAAAGTTGCCCTGGTTCTCAGGGGAAAACACAAGCCCAGCTACACACCTCACGTAGACTGTGGAGACAATGTAATCGTGATCAATGCCGAGAAAGTTAAGCTTACCGGTAACAAAATGACTGAAAAGCAATATGTCCGTCACACAGGCTATCCCGGCGGACAGCGTATCGAAACCCCTCAGGATCTTTTGGCTAAAAAGCCGGAAGCGATTGTAGAAAAAGCGGTAAAAGGCATGCTACCCAAGAACCGTCTGGGAAGCGAGATTTTCAGGAACCTCTATGTATTCAGTGGTGATTCTCACCCACATGAGGCTCAACAACCAAAGAAACTGGATCTAAATACCATTAAATAACAAGCATGGAAGTCATCAGCACGATAGGTAGAAGGAAAGCCGCAGTTGCCAGGGTTTATATGAGCGAAGGCAAAGGGCAAATTATCGTAAACAACAGGGACTACAAAGATTATTTTCCCAATAAACAGCTTCATTATGTAGTGGAGCAGCCCCTGAACCTCCTTGAGGTTGCCGGAAACTACGACATCAAGGTCAACCTTGACGGTGGTGGAGTGACGGGCCAGGCAGAAGCCCTCAGGCTGGCTATTTCAAGGGCTCTCATCAAGGTTAACCCCGAGCACAAGGCAGCCCTTCGTGCTGAAGGGTTTGTTACCAGAGACCCCCGTGTTGTTGAAAGAAAGAAGCCCGGCCAGCCAAAAGCCCGGAAGCGTTTCCAGTTCTCCAAGCGTTAATCAAAAAGAAAAACATATCTATTTATTCTAAGCGAAATCTGCAGGACTCCCTTTCGGGGCTACCTGTGGGTTGACCAGCAAAAACAAAGAAAATGCCAGAAACTAGTTTTAAAGAACTGTTGGATGCAGGTGTACACTTTGGACACCTGAAAAGAAAGTGGAACCCCGCCATGGCCCCCTATATTTTCATGGAAAAGAACGGGATTCACATCATTGATCTCAACAAAACCGAAGCCAAGCTTAACGATGCGGCCAATGCCATGAAGCAAATCGCGAAAAGCGGCCGTAAAATCCTGTTTGTTGCCACAAAGAAGCAGGCGAAGGAAATTGTTGCTGAAAAGGTGAAAGAAATCAACATGCCCTACGTTACCGAGCGCTGGCCCGGTGGTATGCTGACCAACTTCCCCACCATCCGTAAAGCAGTAAAGAAAATGTCAGCCATCGACAAGATGGGTACTGATGGCACTTTCGACACCCTTTCAAAGCGGGAAAAGCTTCAAATTACCAGGCAGCGTGCCAAGCTCGAGAAGAACCTTGGCAGTATCGCCGACCTGACCCGTCTGCCCGCCGCCATGTTTGTAGTTGACGTGAGCAAGGAATACATTGCTGTCCGTGAAGCTAATCGCCTGAATATTCCGGTATTCGCCATGGTGGACACCAATTCCGATCCCCGCAATATTGACTTCCCCATTCCTGCAAACGACGATGCCTCCAAATCCATTTCGCTCATCATCGACTTTGTAGCTGCTGCAGTTGCAGAAGGCCTGAACGAACGTAAACTCGAGAAGGACAAGGAAGCCAGGGAAGCAAAAGTGAAGAAGGAAAAGGAAGCTGCAAAAAAGGCTGAGAAGGTTGAATTGAAGAAAGCCGAAAAGGCAGAGCCCAAAAAGGCTGAAAATGCCGGGGAAAAAGCGGCCCCTTCAACAGAAAAACCCGCAGCTGAATAAGTTCCAAACGATTAATCATATTCTTAAAGCATACTACAATGGCTGATATTAAAGCTGCAGACGTACAAAAACTTAGAAAAGCCACCGGCGCAGGCATGATGGACTGTAAAAAGGCCCTGCAGGAAGCCGAAGGCGATTTCGATAAAGCCGTAGAGATCATCCGTAAAAAAGGACAGGCAATCGCCAGTAAGCGTGCCGACCGTGAAGCCAGTGAAGGCCATGTCCTGGCCAAGGTTGAAGACGGTTTTGGCGTACTTGTTTCCCTGAATTGTGAAACCGACTTTGTTGCCAAGAACGAAGATTTCATAAAATTTGCCACACGCATTGCCGATCTTGCTCTCGCAGAGAAGCCCGCCGACCTGGAAGCCCTGAAAGCCCTGAAGCTTGATGGAAAAGTGCTGACAGAAGTGCTGACCGACCAGACCGGAACCATTGGCGAGAAACTGGAGATTGGCTACTACGACTTTGTCAAAGCCGACATGATCCAGGCATACAATCACCCCGGCAACAACCTGGCTACCCTGGTTGGCTTCAATAAAGCAGAAGTAGCTGAACAGGTGGCTAAAGATGTAGCCATGCAGATTGCTGCAATGTCACCGATTGCCGTTGACGAAAGTGGCGTTCCCGCCGAGGTCATTGCCAAGGAAAAAGAGATTGGCCGTGAAAAGGCACTGCAGGAAGGCAAACCCGAAAACATCGTGGATCGCATTGCAGAAGGCATGGTCAAGAAATTCCTGAAGGAAAACACCCTGATGAACCAGGAATTCACCAAAGATTCTAAGAAGACGGTTGCCCAGTACGTCAAGGAAGCCGACAAGGACCTTGCTGTTACTGAATTCAAGCGTTTCTCCGTGAAGTAATAAATCCGGTCCAGGAACCGTGTTTTAAAATAAAGGAAGCTGCTCCTCAAGGGGCAGCTTTTTTTTATACTTTTAAAATAAAAAATGTCGGAATACAAGCGCGTTTTGCTGAAACTGAGTGGAGAGGCCCTGATGGCTGAACGCAGTCACGGAATAGATCCAGAAAGGCTCAATACCTACATCGAAGAAATCATTGCTGTGGTAAAGGGTGGCACCCAGGTGGCCCTGGTAATCGGAGGAGGAAATATCTTCCGGGGTATGTCGGGTGTTGCAGAAGGTTTCGATCGCGTAAAGGGCGATTACATGGGCATGATGGCCACAGTTATCAATGGACTCGCATTGCAATCGGCCTTTGAATCGAAGGGCGCAAAAGCCAGGCTGTTTACCGCTATCCGAATGGAACCGGTCGCAGAGTTCTACTACAAACCACGGGTTATGGAAGCACTCAATGCAGGCGAAATTGTCATCTTTTCAGGAGGCACCGGAAATCCTTATTTCACCACAGACACAGCCTCAACCCTACGGGCAGTTGAAATAGAAGCCGATGTAATGCTCAAGGGCACCAGGGTGGATGGTGTTTATACCAGCGACCCCGAGAAAGACCCCAAGGCTGTTAAATACGAGGCGCTGAGTTTTGATGAAGCCCTGCAAAAGGAATTAAAAATTCTCGACCTTACCGCATTTGCCATGTGCAAGGAAAACAAGCTCCCCATTATCGTCTTCAATATGAATGAGAAAGGGAGCCTCTACAAACTCATTTCGGGCGAAAAAGTTGGTACTTTAGTTAAAAATTAAATAATTTAGGCTCGCATAACACAGTCAAAAGGATCATGAACGAAGAAGTACAACTGGTATATGAGATGTGCAAGGAACGCATGGAAAAGGCCCTTGAGCACCTTGACAACGAATTGATGCGAATCAGAGCAGGGAAAGCCAACGTTCACATCCTGGATGGCGTAATGGTGGACTACTATGGCTCCCCTACACCCCTGAACCAGGTATCTAACATCAGTACACCGGATGCCAAAACCATCATGATCCAACCCTGGGAAAAAAGCATGATCGACCCCATAGAAAAGGCTTTGATGAATTCAAACGTTGGGATTACACCGGTCAACAACGGAGAGGTTGTCCGCCTGGCCATTCCGCCACTTACCGAGGAAAGGCGTCGTGAACTGGTTAAGCAGGTAAAAAGTGAGGGCGAGAACGCCCGCGTCAGCATCCGGTCGAGCCGCAGGGATGCGAATGAAGAATACAAGCAGATGCAGAAGGATGGCCTGTCTGAAGATGAAGCAAAAAAGGCTGAGGAAAAAATTCAGAAACTGACCGACGATTTTAGTGAGAAGATCGACAAGGTCGTTGAAGCCAAGGAAACGGACATCATGACCATCTAAGCACAGCACTCCTCCCTTTTACATATCAAGAATCTTAAAGACCTCCGACAAATCGGGCGAGAGGATGATTTCTGTACGCCTGTTCTTACGCCTGGCTTCGGGTGTATCTGCACTGTCTACGGGGAGGAATTCGCCCCGCCCCGCAACAGTAATCCTGATTGGGTCTATCCCTGAACCATCCAGCAGAATACGAACAATGGAGGTGGCCCGCATCACACTCAAATCCCAGTTGTCTTTAATCGATGAACCCTTCCGGAATGGAACATCATCGGTGTGCCCTTCAATCATAATATCGATCTCAGGATTCCGTGCCAGCACCTGCGACAATTGCTGGAGGGCCTTTACCCCCTTGGGATCCACAACCGTACTCCCCGACTTAAAAAGCAGCTTTTCGTCGAGCGAAACATAGACCTTGCCATCCTTCCGGGTGACACGCAGACCCTGTCCCTCAAAGCCGGTCAGGGCTTCGGCCACTTTGTTCCGGAGATCGTCCAGGACGCGGTCTTTTTGATGAAGCATCTCCTCCATCTCCAGCAACCTGGCATTACGTGCCTCCAGCTCGGCCTGCAGGCGCTTGACATCCTGGCGCTGACCTGTTACACTGTTTTCCAATTCCTTAAGCAAAGCCTGTTTACGGGCCAGATCCTCCTGGGTGGTCTGAAGCTCATTCAAAAGGCGACGTGTTTCCCTGGCATTCCCTCTCAACAGTGCCTCATGAGTCGATTCGAGGTCGTTGAATTGTCGCTGGAGCTCAGCTTTTTCCTTCTCCAGTGAGGCCAGCTTCCCATAGATCCGGATGCTGTCCCTGACAAGCTGTTCCCTGTTGGCCTCAACCTGATCAATGGTGGCCATCATTTCCCGGTTCTGTACGGTGAGGTATTCATTTTCGGCCATGAGCTCGTCTCGCTCGGTCTGCAAATCATCGCTCTTATTCGAAAGGGCGGTAAATTCACTCGAGGGCACACAGGATACTGCCAGCAGGATCCCTCCAAAAACAATGGCTATCGTTCGCTTCATATCTTCTTAAGGCTACTATCTCTGCAAAATACACAAAAGGGGAAGTCCTTTCCGAGCTGTTTTTCACAATACGGCCCCGAGATATCAACATTAATTATTATTCGTACCTTTGCTGCAGATTTTTCTAGTATGGAGGAACATACACAGGCATACCCCCTTCTGAGTACCATTGAGGGTCCGGGGGACATGAAATCACTAGGCCCGGAAGAGTTGAGACAGCTCAGCGATGAGTTACGTCAATACATTATTGAGGTGGTCTCTTCCAATCCCGGCCATTTTGGAGCCAGCCTGGGCGTGGTTGAACTTAGTGTAGCCCTCCACCATGTTTTCAATGCACCCTACGACCAGATTATCTGGGATGTTGGCCACCAGGCCTATGGGCACAAGATTCTTACCGGCCGTAGAGACATCTTCCATACCAACCGAAAATACAAGGGCATCAGTGGCTTTCCAAAACGTAGCGAAAGCCCCTATGACGCTTTTGGAGTAGGGCATTCCTCCACCTCCGTTTCGGCTGCGCTCGGGATGAGTGCGGGCAACGAGTACAACGAAGAGGGAGACAGACAGGTTGTGGCCGTAATCGGCGATGGCGCACTTACCGGAGGCATGGCCTATGAGGCCCTGAACCACGCCGGACACGCCCGCAAGAACATGCTGGTGATCCTGAATGACAACAACATGGCCATCGATCCGAATGTGGGTGCCATGAAGGAATATCTGCTCGACATCACCACCTCCAGAATCTACAACAATGTAAAGAATGATGTCTGGAACCTGCTGGGCTCACTGAACAAGCTAACGCCGAATGCCAGGAATTATGCCCAGAAAATAGAGAATGCCATAAAGTCCATCATTCTCAAGCAAAGCAACCTCTTTGAATCCCTGAATTTCCGGTATTTTGGACCGGTTGACGGGCACGATGTTCTCCACCTGACCACCGTTTTACAGGACATGAAGAACATCCCGGGCCCGAAGCTCCTGCATGTGATCACACAAAAAGGCAAGGGCTTTGACATGGCTGAGAAATACCAGACGACCTATCACTCGCCCGGAAAATTCAATATGCACACGGGTGAGATCCTGAGAAAAACCCCCGACGGACCGGAAGCCCCTCTCTACCAGGATGTATTTGGGGATACGTTGCTCGAACTGGCCCGCCGCAATAAAAAGATTGTCGGGATTACCCCGGCCATGCCTACGGGTTCATCCCTGAAGACGATGATGGATGCCATGCCCGAGCGCACTTACGATGTGGGCATTGCAGAACAACATGCGGTCACATTCTCGGCAGGGCTCGCCACCACGGGCATGATTCCCTTCTGCAATATCTATTCTACCTTCATGCAAAGGGGCTACGACCAGCTGATTCACGATGTAGCCATCCAGAATCTGCCGGTTGTATTTTGCCTCGACCGGGCCGGCCTGGTAGGTTCGGACGGAGCAACCCACCACGGGGCCTTCGACATGTCCTACCTTCGCTGCATTCCGAATATGACCATCGCATCGCCGCTGAATGAGATTGAACTCAGAAACCTCATGTATACAGCTCAACAGGACCCCAAAGGCCCCTTTGCCATCCGCTATCCCCGAGGACGGGGTGTAACGGTGGACTGGAAAAAGCCTTTTCAGCGCATAGAAATTGGAAGGGGCCGGCAGATGACTGATGGCAAGGACCTGGCCATCCTCTCAATCGGACCCATTGGTGCCGAAGTGAGCAAGGCCCAGGCTGTACTGGAAAAAGAAAACATCAGTGCTGCGCACTACGATATGCGCTTTCTGAAACCCCTCGACCGCAAACTTTTAGATCAGGTTTTCACGCGCTTCGACAAGCTTATTACAGTTGAAGACGGCTCTATCGCCGGTGGACTGGGCAGTGCGATCCTGGAATACATGGTCGATAACAACTACCAGGCACGGGTCGTTCGTCTGGGCATCCCGGATAAGTTTATTGAGCAGGGCAGCCAGGAACAGCTCTGGCACGACTGCGGATTCGATGCAGAAGGCATTGCCCGGTCGGCGCGAAACCTGGTTCTTTCAAAAATCTACACCTGCGCCATATAGCCCCAGAACTCCCGGGCCCGGGGAAGGAAAACCCTGTAAAAAAACCCGGACCTTCACCGGCCCGGGTTTTTGCGTTTATTCAATCCTAGCCTTCATCAGATATCAAACTTAATGCCCTGCGCAAGGGGCAGCTCTGTGCTATAGTTGATGGTATTGGTCTGGCGGCGCATATAAGCCTTCCAGGCGTCGGAACCAGACTCACGTCCACCTCCTGTTTCCTTCTCACCACCAAAGGCACCGCCAATCTCTGCACCGGAGGTTCCGATATTTACATTGGCAATCCCGCAATCGGAGCCAATGCCGGAGAGGAAGCATTCAGCTTCCCTCATGTTCAGGGTGAAAATGGCTGAAGAAAGCCCCTGAGGTACATCATTGTTCATAGCGATAGCATCCTCAATCGTATCATACTTCAGGAGATAGAGCAAGGGAGCAAAAGTCTCATCCTGGACAATCTGGTAGTGGTTCTCAACTTCTGCTAATGCAGGAACGACATAGGTTCCGGACTCATAGCCCTCGCCCTTCAGTACATCCCCGCCAAAAACAATACGGCCACCTTCTTTCTCAACCTGGGCAATTGCGTCCCTGTACATCTGAACTGCATCGGTGTCCACCAGGGGACCAACCAGGTAGTTCTCATCGAGCGGATTCCCTATTCTTTTGGAAACCTGCTCGTAAGCACTCTTAAGGCGCTCTACAACCTCCTCATAAACACCTGCCTGAATAATGACCCTGCGGGTGGAGGTACAACGCTGTCCGGCCGTTCCAACTGCTCCGAAAACAATGGCCGGGATGGCCATATCGAGATCGGCCTGGTCCGAAACGATCAGCGCATTGTTTCCTCCAAGTTCCATGATGGTATTGCCCAAACGCTTTCCGACAATGCCCGATATGTGCATGCCTACACGTGTAGATCCGGTAACCGAGAACAGCGGAATGCGCTTGTCCTCCGCAAAGTTATCGCCCATCACGGAAGAGCGGGCAACAACCAAATTAAAGACACCCTCGGGAACCTCGTTCTTCTGCAGAACATCGGCGATAATCCGCTGAATAGCAACGGCAGTCAAAGGGGTTTTGGAACTTGGCTTCCATACGACTACGTCACCAGCCACAGCGGCGATCATGGCATTCCAGGCCCACACAGCTACAGGGAAATTAAAGGCCGTAACCAGGCCAACGATTCCCAGGGGATGATACTGATCGTACATTCGGTGCTGGGGGCGTTCGCTCTGCATGGTAAATCCATAAAGCATCCTGGATTGTCCAACGGCAAAATCGCAGATGTCGATCATCTCCTGCACTTCACCCAGCCCTTCCTGGTAAACCTTGCCCATCTCAAGACTGACGAGAAAACCGAGGTCTTCCTTGGCCTCACGCAGGGCATTCCCGATCTGCCTGACAAGCTCGCCACGTGCGGGGGCAGGAACCGTTTTCCAGGTATTAAAAGCCTCGGCAGCAGTGGAGATCACCTGCTCATACTCGGAGGAAGTGGCATTGGTCACCTGAGCAATTACCTCACCATCGATCGGAGAAACCGAGCTGGTCACATCTCCTGTTGTATCGAGCCAGACCTGACCCGTAGTGGCTCCGGGGTTTACATTCTGGATACCTAATCGGTTTAGAACCGCAATCACTTTTTCCTTGTATGCTTTTTCCATAGTAATATGATTTAGCCTTAACTAATGCTACACAAAAATAGCCATTGCTCGCTTCCAAAAAAATATTTTAAGAACATGCCATTGACAAGCCTTCCGGGGGCTTGCCGTTTAAGGGGAAAAGCATTACCTTCGCACGGCGCCGGCAGGGCTTGACAACTAGGGAAGCTCCGGTGGAGCTTACCTGGCAAGAGCCAGCCGGAAGGGCTGCCCAATTCCGCCCGTCTTTAGATTAAAGCATGCGGTTTGGGGCAAAGCGTTCTTAACTATGATTACATTGCCCAGGTGGCAGGGCTTGACAATAAGGGAAGCTCCGGTGGAGCTTACCTGGCAAGAGCCAGCCGGAAGGGTTGCCCAATTCCGCCCGTCTTTAGATAAAAGCGTGCGGTTTGGGGCAAAGCGTTCTTAAATATGATTACATTATTGCCCAGGTGGCAGGGCTTGACAACTAGGGAAGCTCCGGTGGAGCTTACCTGGCAAGAGCCGGCCGGAAGGGCTGCCCAATTCCGCCCGTCTTTAGATAAAAGCGTGCGGTTTGGGGCAAAGCGTTCTTAAATATGATTACATTATTGCCCAGGTGGCAGGGCTTGACAACAAGGGAAGCTCCGGTGGAGCTTACCTGGCAAGAGCCAGCCGGAAGGGTTGCCCAATTCCGCCCGTCTTTAGATTAAAGCATGCGGTTTGGGGCAAAGCGTTCTTAAATATGATTACATTGCCCAGGTGGCGGAATTGGTAGACGCGCTGGTCTCAAACACCAGTGATAGCAATATCGTGCCGGTTCGATCCCGGCCCTGGGCACACGATTAGTCAGCCCTCGTAATTAAGATGGTCATTTTTATTTCAGATAATTCCCGAACCGACCAGCTGAAGCCCCTCACATTTTGGCCGATTCGAATCGAAATAGAGCCTGTTATTGGCAGGGGTGTGCCGGGATCAGAAGCTCACTATTGTTAGGATGGATAAGGACTGGCGGAATGTCTGCAAAGGAAAACTAAGTCAAATAATGCACGCTAATTAGAACAACTGTCCTTATAATTATACTATATTTAATCGCTGAGAATAAACTATGGGAAGTCCTCTACCAAAGTATTACAATATTAGTCTTCAAATTATTTCGAAAATTAAGAATGGCGAACTTGTGCCAGGCATGCAAATACCGTCTGAAAACGATATTATACGTCGTTACGGAGTCAGCAATACTACAGCCAGAAAGGTGCTTCAGGAATTAGAATTACGCGGTTTCGCAGCACGTATAAAAGGTAAGGGAACATTTGTCCGGAATATTGATAACAGTCACACTGTAGAACGTACTTTAGGGTCAATGGTAACCACAAGAAGTGGGTTTGAAACAAATATGATACAAGAAGGCTTTGTCCCATCCATTGAATATCTTGAAAAAAGCATCATCAGTGACGACATCACCTTTAACCTGAGTGGCCGTTCATATGATCTAACTGGCCCCATCTTCAAAATTCGTGTTTTACGCTTATCTGACAATATTGTAATGAAAGATGAAACACGGTACATCCCATTAGCAGTTTGTGAAGATTTCGACAAGCTCCACCATGATCAATACCCCTCTTACCTTACTATTTACGAAGAACACTACCACTTTAAAATTACCAATGTAAAGCAGTACATTACCACCTCCATCATGGAAAACGAGGATAGGGCTATTTTTAAGGTAGAAGAGGAAAAAACCCTTTTCGAACTCACAGGGGTAACTTTAATTGGGAACGGGCTAATTTGCGAGATTGAAACCTCGAAATACCGTGGAGACAAATACCGTTTTTCAGTAAACGTCAATCACTAATCAGACCAAGTTAACGGGTTTAGCATGCTCCATTATCCCCATCTCAACCCTATGCATGCTGTGAAAAAGTATGATGTAGTTTGATTTTAGGGATGAAAAGAACAAAAAAGATAAAGGCAAGAGAATACATAATCCCCGAATACACCCACATGGGGTTGTAGGAATAATTGGCAATAATCATCCCCATAACCGGATTAATAACCAGTGCTGAGAGCGCCCCTGCAGAACCAGAAAGCCCTACAATGGTGGAAGTAGCTTTTTTACCAAAAACATCACTGATAGAGGTGATGTAATTGGTAATCCAAAGGCCATGAGCAAAAAAAACAATAGACAATATACAAATCACCATCTCAGTACTTGGAGCAATATTTACAAATACTACAACAACAGTCATTAAAGCAGCAATCCCCATTACCCATTTACGTGCCAAATTTATGCTATTGGTTCTTTTCAGAATTTTGTCAGAAATCCATCCTCCAAGCATATTTGAAATGCCCAATGCCAAAAAAGGAATCCAAAAAAGACTGCCTACGTGTTCAATGCTCGTTCCCCTGGCCTCATTAAGGTATTTAGGTATCCAGAACATGTAAAAATAAAATATCGGATCAAGAAGAAAACGGATTAAAATAAAAACCCACGCTTCCTTAATTTTTAGCAACTCACAAAGTCTGGGGATTTTTTCCGACTGATTACTTGATTCAACTTCTGCATGCAACCCAAGGTGTTTTTTCCAAGGGAGGACTAACCAAACCACTAACCATATTGCCCCAATTGCTCCTGTTATAATAAAAACTCCCCGCCAACCAGCAATGGCAATAAGATAAACACATAAAGGCGGAGCAATGACTGCCCCCAGTGCAGCCCCCCCTATAGCAATACCGGTAGCCAGTGCTTGTCTTTTTTTAGGGACCCATTCAACAACAGCATTAATCGCTCCAGGGAAAGCACCTCCTTCTCCAATACCTAGGAGGAAACGAAATAAACCAAAATGCATAGCGCTATTCGCAAGACTGTGCAAGAGGGTTGCCAGGGACCAAATACCCACAGAAAAAGCCATGCCAATGCGGCTTCCAAAACGATCGATGAGTATTCCGCCAACCGTAAACATAATTGCATAGCTTATCAGAAAGCCAGTATTTATAAAACCATATTGAACATCGGTGATGTGAAATTCTTCTTTGATTTTTATAATTGATATTGAAAGCACTTGCCGATCGAGAAAACTCAAAGCAGTGGCGATAAATGCCATCGCAACAATAATCCACGGAATCCAGTTTTTAAAGTCCTTCATCTTCTATTTATAAAGTCAGTAGTGTCCGATTAAAATATAAAGAGAAGGGTACTCCCCTGCGGTTTCCCCTTCATGTTGTAGATTTGTTTTTGGGCAACAAAGTACAACATGGGTAAAAATACAGAAATAAAGTTTGTCGGACAGCCGATCTTCAAACAGCTATTGAATTTGATTGATGCAGCGAACATACAAAGCCTTGTGCGGAAGCACAACAGCGACTATTACTACAAGACCTTCAGGAGCAGGACACAGCTGATCACGATGCTGTTCGGGATCCTTTCCCGCTGTGACTCGATGACTGAGATCTGTGAGGGGATGCGAGCTTTGGGCGGGAAGCTCAACCACCTTGGTCTGCGAAGCGCACCAGCAAAGAGTACAGCTTGTGATGGCTTACGTAATCGTGATAACCGTTTTTTTGAGGATTTGTATTTCACGCTGGTAAAAAGATACCAATCGTTTTTGTCGGACAGCCGGACTTTTGGATTGAGCTTCAAGGAGGTTCTGCTAATCGATTCCACGACCATTCGCCTGTTTCGTGACATCCTCAAGGGCGTGGGCCGCAACCCCAAAGGTGATGGGAAGAAGAAAGGGGGCTTGAAAGTGCACATGCTGATCGATGCAGTCCAATCGGTTGGCCGGTTTATCAAAATCACGGCAGCGAAGGTTCATGATCAAAAGTTTCTGAAAAGCCTGGATCTGATCTCGAATAGCCTTGATAGGCTTTGATCGGGCCTATATCGACTACCACCAGTTTGCCTTATGGAGTCAGCAACACGTTTTCTTTGTAACCCGGCTAAAGAAGAATGCCGTTTACAGGGTTCTGAAGGTAATCAGCATACATTACCGGAAAAAAGGGCAGGCAAAAGTACTTCGGGATGAAATGATTGAACTGGATTATCATCCCGAAAACGAAAATGGGAAAAGGTAACTGAATATCACCAGGAAGCCCTGGTGCGGATGCATCTAATCAGTATGCTGGATGTAAGTGAGCTGCTCAGGAGTAGCAACCGGGGATATCAAATTGCCAGGGGGGCCCCGGAAGGAACCCTGCAACTGGCCTTATTTTCCACCAATATGGGGGGGAGGTCATTTTGAAAACTGAGAAACAAACGCCCTATTTATGGGCTATACAGAAGAAAAACTACCGACTTCTGGATTTAGTCGGATAACAGTG
>PDWI01002160.1_pt1 | contig 30007 bp, 26 predicted proteins | sample 1430891 | NCBI WGS metagenome assembly PDWI01 (sample SAMN01162508, study PRJNA174530) | Oral metagenome, whole genome shotgun sequencing project. | biome: Marine environment; feature: Marine mammal; material: Swab sample of the gingival sulcus; isolation source: swab sample of gingival sulcus... | reverse complement strand
ATATAAATCCATAAAAGGTGGCAGTATGAAAATTACAAAAAATATTATTATTATCTTGATTATATCATCTTTTGCAGGTTGCCAATATAAAGCACCTGGTCCTTGGTATATGCAACTAGGCCATAATATACTTCAGCCAGACTGGCGACATCAATTTAACTCAAGATACTCTTCATGTGATGATGCAAAACTTGAGTTTATTGACAAATATATTCATAATTATCATGATGTTGATACAGCCTTTTTGGCAGACGATTGTTGGATTGTATCGGAAAAGGTTAAACAAGACTTTTTGGAGAATTATAACAATCCAACAAGAATTAAGATTATTGAGTTGTTAAAACAAGAAGGGTATAAAATCGAAGAAAATTACAAACAAGTCTCTAAATATGATAACAAAAAAAAAGCTTATCATTATATTGTGATATCTTCAACTTCAAAAAATGATAAGAATAGATCTATTGGACATCATTTCCAATGGGAATATGATTATGATAATGAAAAATGGATATTAAAGTGGTGCTTTGCAGTGGATAGAGGTGCTGGTTACTGATATTACTTTTTCGCCCCGGCTTCGGTCGGGGTATATTTCAAAAAGGAGGAGCTAATAACATAACATAATCAACATGAACGGTCGCATTTATGACCCAATTCTTGGTCAGTTCATGCAACCGGATAATTATATTCAAACACCTGAAGATTATCTTGGTTACGACCGCTACACTTATTGTCGTGGTAATTCGTTTAAATATGTGGATCCGAGTGGCGAACGATATGATGATAGTGGCTTTTGGCAATCAATGTCAGCTAATACAGATTTCAATCGTTTTGTAGAAACTTTTAATAGATTCTTTGATGCCTATCAAGCCCGATGTGATGCAATGTTCGATGCCTATAATGCAAGGGTGAAAGCATCAATGGCAGAATCCATGGATTATGGTGGTGGCAGTGGTGTTTTTTTACCAAGATTATTTTGTTCCTAATTAGGCTTATACTTTAACAAGAGCTAAATTATAGATTTGACGATAGGAGTATGCCATGCAAAAAATAATTATATTAATGTTATCAATTTTTGTGCTTCTCTTTATGGGAGTTAATTCAAATAGTAGTCTTCGAGATTCTACGGATTTTCAAATAAGATATAAAAATTTGCAGAATTATGCAACAAGTAGATGCTTACAGCATCAACTGAAAAATGATAGTTGTGCCTACAAAGATGGTAGTGCATTTGAATTTATTTACCAAGGATATTATGGTTATGGTGTATATAATTACCTGGATTCCATGGTTATTAGATATTTAGACTCTAACCAATATATTTCTTGGAATGAAGCACCATTAAAGTGTTATACCTGTCTGATGTTAAGAGATTCTCGCTATCTTGATTCGCTTATAAAATATGCTGATGAAAATTCCTTTAAATTAGATTCTATTGCGAACTCAAAATGGAAATAGACTTTATCCTGGAGGCTACCCCGGCTTCGGTCTAGGAATTTTCTATTTTGTTACGATGGGAATTTCCACCCCCCAAAAAATCATATCATATTCATTTTTTTTAATATAAAAGCATATATGTCAATTAGTTATCAACAGCTTTTTCTAATGACCGCCATTGTAAATTAGAATCTAATGACATTTGTGTAAAAAAAATGGACTCTGATACAAAAGCAAAGTCCATCACAATAATTTATAGTGTAGTAACTATTTTTTCTCCATCCAAATACGTGTTAAGTTTTTCAATGTCTCTACTGACATATTCATCGCATCAACCGAAAGCCATTCTGTCTTTGCGTGGAAATTTTGTCCGCCGCCATATATATTAGGACAAGGCAATCCCATGAACGTAAGACGAGCACCGTCTGTACCACCACGAATTGGATTCCAATATGGATTTGCTCCAGCTTCTGTTGCTGCTTCAAACAAGTAATCCAAACCTTTAGGATTTTCAGCTAATTTGTCAGCCATATTTCTGTAGTATTCTTTAATTTCAAATTCAATTTTCGTAGTAGGATAATTTGGTTGAACTTTTGCGATAATATCTTCAATAATTTTCTTTTGTTTATCCAAGCCGTCAGTATCGAAATCACGGAATAATAATTCTAATTTTGATTCAGCCACAGTACCATCAAATTTGTGTGGGTGAATATATGGATCACGTCCGTCAGTTGTTTCAGGAGCCATATCTTTAGGCATTAGTGCCATGATGTCAGCCATAGCACGCATTGAGTTAATCATTCTGTCTTTTGCAAAACCCGGGTGTATGTCTCGACCTGATGCTGTAATAGTACCACCATTTGCAGAAAATGTTTCTTTATTGATCTCGCCCGGCATCTCACCATCGACTGTATAAGCATATTCACAAGCAAATTTTTCAACATCAAAATGATCTGCTCCTCTACCAACTTCTTCATCGGGAGTGAACGCTATTCCGATTGGTCCGTGCTTAACATCAGGATTACTTAGATAGTAGTCCACGATTGTCATAATCACAGCAATACCTGCTTTATCATCACCACCAAGCAATGTAGTACCGTCAGTTGTCAATAATGTGTGTCCGATACAATCTTTCAATCGAGGATTTTCGATTTTATCATCTTTGATAACTATAGAAGTATCTCCCGGCAGAACAATATCTCCTCCTTGGTAGTTCTCAATGATTTGTGGCTTTACATCTTTGCCTGTTGTATCGGGGGAGGTGTCTAAATGTGCGATATATCCGATTTTCGGAGCAGTTTCACCTTCAGGAAGATTGCTAGGTAGAGTTGCATATAAATAACATTTGTCATCTAATTCAACATCTTTAATACCCAAATCTTTCAATTCATCAACAAGCATATTCGCCAAGTTGAATTGTTTTTTTGTTGTAGGTACGGTTTCAGAATGTGGATCTGATTGTGTATCAATTTTTACGTAGCGTAGTAAACGCTCTAAAGCTGTTTCTTTCATCTGTCTTTCAAAAAATATATTAATAAAACTCGGTACAAAAGCAACCCATCGACGTTTATTCATTTGTTTTATTTGAGTTTGACGGATTGATTATTGGGGGTAATGATACCGGGTATAAACATCTGGTGAGATTATGAGGTTTATCATATCACTACAAATTCCATAGAAAAGTTTGGAGTTTAATGAGTTTTTATTAATTTTGCATGATTGATTTTTGAAATTTTTTAAGGAGTGTTTGATGAAACGCTTTATAATATTGTTGTCATTGTTTATGATTTCCACTATGTCTCTATTGGCAGACGGAATAAATGGTAAAACGCAACACGTACATTTGGATGCATATCCTGACAAAATACAAGTTTCAGCAGGAGAAGAAGTAAGTATTTTAGTCGATATGAAAATCGACAAGCATTGGTGGACATATCCCGTTAGTGAACAGATGGGATCGACACCTACTGAATTTACAGTAATTACTGAAGGAGTATTGGAAAATCCCTACAAGATTTTCTCTAAAGTTCCGAAAGTAAAAGTAGATCCTGTTTTTGAATCGGAGGTAGAATATTTCAAGCGTAAAGCAAAGTTTGTTCTTGTTATGAAAGCAATTAGAGATATTGATTTTTCAGCTGAAACAATCGAACTGAACTGTAAAATACAACAATGTGATTCAACAACCTGTCTCGATGGCAACATTAAATTTACAGTAACTCCTGAAGCAACTCCGGTTGCTCCTGAATTATTAGAAAAATTCCGTAAATACGATGTAACTTATGACCCTGAAATGGGTTATCCTATTGCAACTTTTGAAAAAGTAGATACTCCGAAAGAAGAAGTAAAAGAAGATAAATCTAACGTATCAGAAGCCCCTACAGCAGCAGAAGAAGAAAGCAAAGGATTATGGAGTGTGATTGTAATGGCAATGTTCAATGGCTTGATTTCAATTTTCATGCCTTGTGTATTTCCAATGATTCCTATTACTGTTTCCTTTTTCTTAGCTCGCTCCAAAGATGGTGGTAATGGTTTGAGAGATGCAATAACCTATGCTCTTGGTATCATAGCTGTGTTTACCTTGTTCGGAGCTTTAGTAGCGGTGATGTTAAAAGTATTTAATATTGATATACTTCAAGGTGTAAATTCCCCTTGGTTTAACTCTGCGATTGTTATTATATTTGGTGCGTTTGGTTTGAGTTTGCTTGGTGCATTCGAAATTCAAGCTCCTACAAGTTTGACAAATAAAATTGATTCTAAAAGTCGTAGTAGCAAAGGTATAGGTTCAGTATTGTTAATGTCTGTGGTATTTGCATTAGCTTCTTTCTCATGTACCGGTCCTTTTATTTCAACTGCATTAGTTTCTGCACTTGAACACGGTAGTTGGGTTGATCCGATTGTTTCAATGATTGCCTTTTCAGCTGTATTAGCTTCACCATTCTTCTTCTTGGCTTTAGCTCCTAAAGCTCTTGATAAAATGCAAGCTGGTGCTTGGATGAATAATATCAAAATAGTTCTTGGTTTCATTGTAATTCTTATGATGACCAAATATTTGAATGCTGCTCTTGGTGCTTGGGTTGGAGAATTACCTCGTAATGCAATTATGGCACTTTATGCCGGAGTTTCATTATTAATTACACTTTACATTTTAGGGGTATGGCGTTCAAAACATGATGCTCCGGTTGATTCATTAGGAACAACAAGAATTATATTTGCGATGGTATTTGCATTTACAACTTTCTATTTTGTTGCAGGTCTTTCAGGTATGTCAATGGGATTCTTAGAAGGTTATTTCCCTTCACGTTCAGCGAATACTGCTGTAGTAAGCGGAGGTTCAAATTCAGCAGTAATTTCATGGGAACATGACTACGCAGCATCATTAGAAAAAGCTAAAGCTGAAGGTAAAAACGTTTTTGTTGACTTTACGGGAATTTCATGTACTAACTGTAAAAAAATGGAAGGCGATATGTTCCCTCGTGCAACAGTAATAGCGGGGATAAATGAAATGGTTCCTGTAAAATTATATACTGACAAACGTGGTGAAGAGTACGAGAAAAATAAAGAATTACGCATAAAAAAATTCCACTCAATGGCAAATCCATTATATGTAATCGTTACTCCTGAGGGCGAAGAGATTGCTCGTATGAATTATACAAGCGATGAAAAAGAATTTACTGATTTCTTAGCTAAGGGCAAGAAATAGGTATAAATAATACCTATCAATTATTTAGATGGACTTCTCTATTTAGTGAAGTCCATTTATTTTTGTAGAGGGAGTGCTTTGCTATAATATAAAAGTTCTTAACAAATTGAAATATTTATTGTTTAAATCGTTACACATAGATTAGTTTAACTGGCAATGTATTGGGCGTTGCAAAAAATAAGATAGACAATAACTATCATTAAGATAAATGAATGTAGAAAAAAATTGAGATTAAATGAAAAAAGAGATTATAATAAACTCTGCTCTGAATGAAGTTCGAGCTGCAATAACTGAAGATGGAAGGTTGGCTGAGTTTTTTATTGAAATGCCCGATCAGGAGCGGTATATAGGTAATATTTATTTGGGCAGGGTAAATAACATCGTTCCAAGTATAAATGCAGCTTTCATTGATATAGGTACTGATCAAGATGCTTTCCTGCATTTTTCTGATGTAGATGAGTCTTTGGAAGATAATTTCGATGATAATGATGATAAAGACAGCGATGATGAAAAGTTGGGCCCAAATTCGGGACAGCAATATAGCGGAATTATCGAACCTACACACGCCCTCGACCGATTCAATGCTAATATTGATTACAAAGGGAAAAATTTAGCCGTATTTTCAACAAAAAGATCTGGTGATGTGGTTATCAACCTTACTCAGGGTCAGTATGTACTTGTTCAAATTACAAGAGAAGCATATCAGCATAAAGGAGTAAAAGTTACCTCTAAGATTGCTATTCCTGGTAGATATACAGTACTTCTGCCTTTTGAAAATATGGTTGGGGTATCAAAGAAAATTTCCAACTTCAAAGAGAAGAAACGACTTCGCAGGTTAGCAAGAACAGAACTTCCTAAAGGGTTTGGCTGTATAATCAGAACCGCAGCAAAAGACAAATCCGCTGAAGAGCTTGTAAACGATTGGGAAATGATGTTGGAAAATTGGCAGGGGATTCAGGAGAAGGTGAAAGCAGCCGATGGTCCTTGTTGTGTTTACAATGATTTTAATCTTGCTGACAGTTTGGTACGTGATATGTTCACAACTCAGGTGCAGCAAATGGTTGTTGATTCGAAGAAACTCTATAAAGATATTGTCCATTATGTCCGTAGAGTATCACCTCATCTTGAGTCAAAAATATTGCTTTATACTGGTAAAAATCCAATCTTTGAAGAGTTTGGTATAGAAAGGGATTTGAACTCTACTATTCGTCGTAAGGTTTCGCTTCCTAACGGAGGAGATGTAGTTTTTGAACAGACAGAGGCTATGTATGTTGTTGATGTTAACTCTGGCAGAGCAACCAATTCTGACCAAGAAAATAACTCACTGACAACCAATTTGGAAGCAGCAAAAGAGATTGCAAAACAACTACGTCTTCGTGATATAGGTGGAATGATAGTAATTGACTTTATTGATATGATGAGAGAGCAAAACCGCCGCCGTCTGCTTTACGAAATGAAACGAGAAATGTCACGAGATAGAGCACAAACCGTAATTTACCCGCTTTCTCAACTTGGTTTGATGCAGATTACAAGACAAAGAATCAATCAAAATATACAAGAGAAAATTACGGAAATATGTCCGACCTGTAAAGGTACGGGACGTATCACATCTAAATCTGTGATGATTAATGATATAGAAAGATGGTTGAGAAGTTTTAGGAAAACGTCTAAAGAGTTTAGATTAACTCTGTTCGTACATCCTGAAATTGCTGAATTTATAACTGATGGTATAGTATCTATCGTTTCAAAAATGATGCTTAAATATTTTATCAAATTAAATGTACAGCAAGATAGCTCCATACCTCTCGATAAATTCAAAATGTTTTCTGTTCGCCAACAGCGTGATATAACGAACGATTATTAGAGCTGAATAATGAAGAATATTACTATACTCGGTTCTACTGGCTCAATAGGAACTCAAACATTAGATGTTATTAGGCGGTCTGAAGGTTTATTTAATGTTAATGCTCTTACAGTAAACAGAAATATTGATTTATTAGAAGAGCAGATTAAGGAATTTAATCCCAAAACTGTTGTTGTTTTTGACGAGGTTGCATACCAAAAAATTAAGAAAACAACATCATTTTCAGGGAATATTTTATGCGGATTGGAGGGATTAAATGAAGTTGCCGCCGATACTAAAACTGATTTACTTGTTTCTTCGTTGGTTGGGTTTGCGGGTGTTGAACCTACTTTATCCGCTATACGCCAAGGTACGCCGATTGCTCTTGCGAACAAAGAAACATTAGTAGCTGCTGGTGAAGTAATTACCCATGCAGTAAAAAAATATAATTCTAAGCTGTTGCCAGTTGATAGTGAACATTCTGCTATTTTTCAGTGTCTGCAAGGCGAAGAAATTAATTGTATTCAAGAATTGATTTTGACGGCTTCAGGTGGCCCTTTCTTCTTGAAAAAAGATTTGGATTTTGCTACTATATCAGTTGAAGACGCATTGAATCATCCGAATTGGGATATGGGGAATAAAGTAACGATTGATTCTGCCACAATGATGAATAAAGGATTAGAAGTGATTGAAGCCTATTGGCTTTTTAATATTCCTATTGATAAAATCAAGGTACTTGTTCATCCTCAGAGCATTGTGCATTCTCTCATTAGATTCAAAGATACTTCGTTAAAAGCTCAACTGGGAATGCCCGATATGCGTATGCCTATTTCATATACCCTTAACTATCCGAAACGATTGGATTATGATTTCGGTGATTTGGATATGACAAAGATGGGAAGTTTAGATTTCTTTGAACCGGATTTCGAAAGATTTCCTTGTTTAAAAATGGCATTTGAAGCCGTCAAAATAGGTGGCTCTGCTCCTACAGTAATGAATGCTGCTAATGAAATTGCTGTTGAAGCATTCCTGAAAAAGGAAATTAAATTTTCGGAGATAATGAAACTGATAGCAGAGACAATGAATAAAACTGAAATAAAATATAACTGTAATTTACAGGAAATTATAGAAATAGATAAAGAGGCCAAATTGTTGGCTATGGAATTAAAAAAAATATAAATAGAGGATTTATATGCAAATAATAATAGCTATTTTTGCGTTGATAATTGTATTAGGGGTATTAGTTTTCGTCCATGAATTTGGGCATTTTATCGCTGCACGATTATCGGGAATGAGAGCAGATATTTTTTCATTAGGCATGGGTAAAAGACTACTTGGTTGGAATAAGAAAACAGGCTTTTCATTTGGAAGTATGCCAGAAGATTTTCAATATGAAGGAAAAACAGATTACAGACTTTCACTATTTCCGATTGGCGGATATGTTAAAATAGTGGGAATGATTGATGAATCTATGGATACTCAAGATTTATCGGGAGAACCTGAACCATGGGAATTTCGTGCAAAGCCATGGTATTTGAAAATTTTTGTTCTTATTGCCGGGGTGCTAATGAATATCATATTAGCATGGGCGATTTATTCGGTTATTGCAGCGGGTTTAGGGGATACACGGATAAAAATAACTGAAATTGGTTTCGTTGAAAAAAATACTATCGCTGACGTTATTGGACTGGAACATGGTGACAAAATATTATCTATTGGAGATAAACAAGTTCAGACATGGAACGATGTTCAAGATTTTATGATGATGGAAGCAATAGCAGATGATTTCACTGTAAATGTACTTAGAAATAGCGAGAACAAAACTCTATCTATGAGTAATAAAAAATACTTAGCTATGCTGACTAATAAAATACCTATGGGATTAGCTCCTATGGGATCTAAAATATTTGCCGCTCAGGTAAATCCGAATTCACCTGCCGAAAAAGCGGGATTACGATTAGGAGATACTCTTATGACTTTGTGCGGAGAAGAAATTTTTACACGTAATCAATTAGTAGGAATTGTAAAAGCAAACAAAGAAAAACCAATAAAAATATCTTTCAAAAGAGGTGGGGAGATTATAAATTCAACCGTTACCCCTAACTCTTCTGGTATCATTGGTGTAAGTCTTATTCAAGCTGGATTTGATGAAAGCATGGTTGAACATATTGACTATACATTTGGTGAAGTAATAATGGTTGGCTGGCAGCAAACAGTTAATGCTTGGACAGTTATCAGGGTATCCCTTTCAAAAATGTTCGATGGCTCAATAAAAGCTAAAGATTCTCTTGGAGGTCCGATAATGATTGCACAGCAAGCCGGGCAAATGTTTAGTCTAGGATTCTATGATTTCATTAATTTTATGGCAATTTTATCTGTATCTTTGGCTCTTCTAAATATTCTTCCGATTCCGGCACTTGATGGAGGTCAGATTGTAATAGTAATAATTGAAGCTATAATTCGCCGTGAACTACCGGAGAAAGCAAAAATAATAATTCAGCAAGTAGGATTATTTATAATCCTTGGGCTAATGGTATTCGTGTTCTATAACGATATAGCACGGATTATTCAATCATATTTAGGTAATTAATAAATAAGGAATTAATGACATGGAATTTAAGAAATCAACATCTACAAACTTTGATGAATACGAGGTAATGATTAGACGCAGAACAGAAAATGATTATTCTGCATATTGCCCGCAAATAAATTTACAAATCAATGGCTTAACTCACGAGCAAGTAGAAGCTATGATGCAGGATAAAATTCATAAACATATTGAGGAACTCTCTGCTGAGTAGTTGGTAATCCAATGTGGAGATGAATGTATTTTTTGAGAAGACGCACGCCCCCGTGTGTCTTCTCTTGGTATATGCCCTGATTTTTTAAGATAAAATTAGGTCTGCAATATTTTTTTTCGTAAGTTTGCTGTTGTCCAATGTGATATTTTGAACAAAAGTAATTCTACTCTTGCTTTAAATATCTTTCAATTACCATAACCGCATAGGAGAAAAATATGGAGAAAAATATGGATTTTTTTGCAAAAAAATCAAAAGAAAAAAAATATAAACTAATCTACCATCTACTTGATGTAAAATACGCCACACGATATATTTGGGATGAATTTCTACCTAAAAAAATCAAAAAGCAAATTGCTCAAGATTTAGGCGTAGATGCAGAAGTAGCTATTGATGTAGCTATTGATGTAGCTGCTGAAATAATATCTACTATTGCCGGATTACACGATATTGGCAAGGCAACAGATTATTTTCAAAAAAATGTACTTGAAAATGAAGGTCAAAATTGTCTGAGCAAAAACCATGCACTGATTTCAGGGTGCTATCTAATTCAAAAATCGAAATATCCGGAAGAATCGGACTATCCTATATTTGAATCATTTGCCCAATATATATCTTATCATCATTCAGTGGTTCATACTTCAGTTACTTCAAAGTCTTCACTCTCTTTAGACTACGTGAAAAAGCAATTAGACAATCTTGATTCTGTATTCGATAAATATATTGAAATCTCTTCTATTGATGATTGGAAAAATATCACACTTACAAAAGAACATCCTCCATGGATGCTGATTTTTACAGGTATGACATCGTTTGCCGATTGGATAGTCTCTGATACAAGGTATTGGGAGGATAAAATTGAGGAGTATGATGAGTTAAAAGGGATTGAGCTTGCAAAAACAATCCAAGAAAATGTAAAGGATTTTCTAAAGAAAGAAAAGATAATACAGAAATGTAAGTTCGATAATGAAAATAAAGATACAGATAATGGAAACATTTTTAATAAGCTGTTCCACCATATAGATAATTTCTCTCCACGACCACTTCAAGAATCAATTAATGAAAATTTCGATTACAAAAACCAAAGCCTAACTATAATCGAAGCCCCTACTGGAGAAGGAAAAACAGAAGCAGCACTAACTTTGGCTGCCAAACAAATGCAAGCCGAGAATAGCAGTGGAATTTTTGTAGCTATGCCAACACAAGCAACGAGTAATATGCTATATGAAAGATTTGAGGAGTTTTTAATTTCGGGATTCGGAAAAGGTATAAAGAGTAATTTAGTTCATGGAAATTCATCATCCAACAGCAAGTTTAATAATGATAGACGGTTTACGACTTACGACGAAAATGGAAGTACAGAAGAAGAAAATATGGCTATCAGCGATTGGTTTTTAAATCCCAAACTTGCGTTAATAAGTCAATTTGGTGTCGGTACGGTTGATCAGACATTGTATAGCGTCCTGAATGTTAAGTTTTTCTTTTTGAGGATGTTGGGCTTAGCTGGTAAAACTGTAATTTTTGATGAAGTACACGCCTATGATACTTGTATGCAGACTATCACTAAAAGGCTTTTAATTTGGCTCAAAGCGGTCGGAGCATCTGTAGTGATACTCTCCGCCACATTGCCGAAAAAAATGAAAGAGGATTATTTAAAAGCGTGGAATCGTGGTGTAGATTGTAACGATGACAATTATCCTCTAATCACACAAGTAACCGATGATGGAATAGAAACAAAGACTTTCAAGGTCAGTAATCAAAATAAAAACAGGAAAGTTACAGTTGAATTAAAGGAAATTGCAGACGATAATGATAAACTAATTGCAGAGATTTTGAATTGTGCTGATAAACCAAATGCCCGAATAGCTGTTTTGCTGAATACTGTATGTCGCACACAGAAACTATATGAGAAACTGGCTGTAGAAATTGATAAAGACAAAGTTGAACTTTCCATATTCCATTCAAGATTTACACGAAAAGATAGATCTACTAAGGAAAAAAAAGCGATTAAAGATTTCGGAAAAAATTCTCCGAAGACAGATAAAGCGAAAATAATAATAGCAACCCAAGTAATTGAGCAGAGTTTGGATTTGGATTTTGACGTAATGTTCACGGATATTGCTCCGATTGATTTGCTACTGCAGAGAGCTGGACGTGTTCATAGACATAAAAGAGAACGTCCTCACGGACTTTCTGATCCTAAATTAGTAGTGCTTACTCCTGAGATTGAAAGTAATTTACCCGAGTTTTCTAATGCAATGATATACGAAAAATTATCTCTTTGGTGGACATATCATCTTTTGAAAAAGTTTCCTGTATGGAATTTTTCAAATCAGAATATATATCGGGAGTTTGTTGAATCTGTTTATGGAGACGATAGTGTAATTTTGAATGAGTTCAAAGAATTTAAGGAAGTTGAAGATGAAAAAAGAAGGAGTAAGAATGAGACCATAAAACAAGAATCAAAAACCCAAAAAGCTTTTGTGAAAAGACCGGAAAATTTAGATATGTTGTTTTGGAAAAATGATTTTGTAAGAACAGAAGAAAATTCAAAAGGACTAAAAGCAAGAACAAGGTGTTCGGATAGATTTCCAAGCTCTTTATTACTTATATACGAAAATGGAAGTAAGTATTACTTGGATAGTGATTTTAAACATGAAGTATTGAAAGCAAAACACACAGAAATCATTCAGAATATAGTGGGTACAACCAATAGTGAATTGATTGAATACTTAGAGGCAAAACAAGAAGAATATTTTAAAGTTAGCGAATTAGATAAAATAAAATACAAAAATTGCTTATTATGGATTAACAATAGTTCCGATGAAAAATATTTTTATTCAGATGATATTGGTCTTTCAAAAAAATAGTGTATATTTGTAGTTCTAACTGTTCCCCACACACGTGGGGATGAACCATCGTATTATTATTGGGATGAGGTTATTCATCAAATTTCCCCACATCAGTGGGGTTTAAATTTTATCATAAATTGTAATATTATTTAATTTTTTTTGAAAAATGCTTGTTATTTAAAAAATAAGTTGTAATTTTGAATTGCGATTTATTACAAATCGTAATATTATTTAATAAATTTTGTTAATTAATAAATGGGGCGTTGCCTATGAGAAATGATTTAACATACAATTTGGTCAAAGAAAAATGGATTCAAGTAATTGATTTGAATGCTAATCAAATCAAATGTAGCCTGATTGAACTATTTGAGGAGGCCGATAATATAAAGGAAGTTTTCTACGAATCACCCGTAGAGGAAATCGCAGTCAATAGATTTCTGCAAGCCTTAACTATTATCATTACGGGGGTCACCTCACCAAATTGCGAATGGGAAGATGTTTACAATGCGGGAAAATTTGATACTAGGGAAGTGAAAAAGTATTTTGAAAAGTACAAGGAGTGCTTCGACTTGTTCAATAAGGAACGCCCATTCTATCAGCACCAAGAGATTTTGGGTAATCATAGAAGAAATCCTATGACAATTCTATTTCAAGATGCTTCTTCCGCAAATAATGCTTGCTTATTTGACCACCACAAAGATAATTCTTCTTTTTGGTTGGGGTTAGATAAAATTGCAGTTGGATTGATTACTGCACAAGGGTATTCTTTTGGAGGGGGAATTTCACGACCAACAAATTTCCGAGGAGCCCCAGGATCTTCTGCTTCAACATTCTGGATTAAAGGCAATAACTTATTTGAATCGCTTTTATTAAATTCTCAGTATATAGAAGAATTGGAAGAAGAATCGGAACCAGCTTGGGAAAAAAAGTTACCAATTTCAGAAGAACGACCTGCAGAAGGATATGTAGATTATCTCACCTGGCAATCAAGAAGATTGAAACTCTATCTACCAGATAAAGTATCTAATTTCAATTACAATCCTGAAAAACAAGAAGTACTATGTACAACTGATGAAACAGGATTTTCAATCGGAAGATGTCAGGGAGACTTCCAAAGTGATAATAATTTTACCGACCCTCTTTTCGCACTTAGAATAAGTAAAGATAAAAAGACACAAGACACGAAAGAGTATCCGTACAAGCTAAAGGAAAATCGTGAGGCTTGGAGAGATTCTGAAATCTTTTACTCAGCTTTTTATGGAGAGAACCCTGATAGATGTGGAACACCTCCTACCATAATTTCATATATGAAAAAGAATCCAGTAATAAGCGATAAGAAATTTGATATCAATATCTATACCGTTAATAATTCAAACGGACAACCCAAAGTTATACTTTGGAGAAGAGTTGTTATGCCTTTCTACCCGCAGTTGATGAAAAATGATGAAAATGACAAATCGTATCTTATTACTCAAATGCTCAATGAAGCAGAAGAAAGATTCAAAAAACTTAAAGGAGCTGTATATTATTTTGCAGAATATAATGCTACTAATCCTGCTACTGAAGCTGATGTTTATGATATGAAAAATAAGTATATAGACAATAAAAATTCCAAAGAAAAGGAGCAAATTTTTAAATTTGCTACAAATTTTAACTTAGAAACTGATTACTGGGCATCTCTTGAAAAGAAATTTTATAATAACCTACAAGAGATTGTTGAAACAGGAAAATATGCTGTAGATGCTTGGAAAGACAAGTGTAAGCAGACCGCTTCACGTTACTTAAAGAATCTTATTGATGATATATGTGAGTATAAAGCATACGGTTTAGCAAATAATGTATATTCTAATAATAAAAGGAGAGTTTATAACATGAACACAGAAGATTTAGATTTCATAGAAAAACTATATGAAATAGCCGATGACAAGCTCTTAAATGGCAAATCATACTCAATAGCTGCTATGGCTGAATTCAAGAAAGGGAAATCTAACCCTTCCGCAAATTTTAAGGCTTTCAAATACTTGGACATAGGTAAATTAAAAAATTACAAAGAGTACAAGGTAGATTGCTATCTTACTACTGCAACTCTATTTGCTTTATGTCCAACGAAAACGGAAGATAAAAAATTAAGGTTAGGAGAGTTGCTTAATAAAATAAGCATTGCAAAAGACGGCGAAAATGGTAGAAAAACCTTAGAACCAAGGGTAGAGCAACTGCTTTACTGTCATACTGAAGATTTACCCAAACTACTTGTTGGCATGGTTAGCTATGTTGAAGATTATATCAATAAATATAATATTGGTAATATTGACTATCATGATTTATTTATGATGTTACGATACTGGGGAAATGATAATAGATCTATGCAGAAAAGATTAGCCATAGATTTTTGGACTAGTTTATACATTGAACAAACCAATAATAATTCAGAAAATAATAATAATTCTAATAATTAATATAAGGAAAAAATAAGATGAAAAATTTAAAATTAGATTTGCACATTCTTCAAAATTTCGCTCCTGCAAACTTAAATCGCGACGACGCAAATATGCCTAAAGAGGCTGAATTAGGTGGCTATCGTAGAGCCAGAATCTCATCACAATGCTTAAAACGTTCCATTAGAAAATCGGAAGGATTTGAGAGATTAATAAAAGTCGATATCGGGTTTAGAACAAAATATGCACATGATATATTAACGAAAATATTTATAGAAAAGTATGGTAAAGAAAGTAAAGATGCAGAAAAACTTAGTGCGGGTATTCTCAAAAAAATAACTGGTGGTTTCGCGACGAAAAAGAAAGATGAAGAAGATGCACGTGAAAAAACAAAAGTCCTTTTCTATACACAAAAATCGGAATTAGAGAGAATAGCAGAAAAGGTTATAGCAAAGTTAGAATCTGATACTAAACTCAATGATGCGTTCTATAAATCAGCATATACCGATTTCTTGAAAGAAAATAGCAACCGTATTGATACAACCGATATTGCACTCTTCGGACGTATGCTTGCTGATGCTCCTGGGATGAAAATAGATGCAGCTTGTCAGGTAGCACACGCTATATCGACTAACAAACTGAATAGCGAATTTGATTTCTATACTGCTGTTGATGATTTGAATGAAGGAGAAGAACAAGGTGCTGGCATGATGGGAACTTTAGGATTTAATTCCTCATGTTTTTACCGCTATGCTATGATTGATGCAAACAAATTAGTTGAGAATCTCAATAACAAAGAAGAAATGGCAAAAGACGGAATCTTAGGCTTTATAGAAGGATCTATCGAAGCGATACCTACCGGAAAACAAAATAGCCATGCTGCACAGAATAGACCTGCTTATATTATGGTTGAAATCAAGGAAGATGGATTGCCGATGTCTTTGGCAAATGCCTTTGCTAAACCTGTTACTCCTGATAAAAATAATGATTTAATCGAAAAGTCAATCAAGGTTTTGACAGAGCATTATGAGAATACCAAAAGAATGTACGGTGATGAAAATTCAACTGTATTTGTTGCTTCTCTATATGATAATACATCTTTGTCTGTGCCAGAATTAATTAAGAAAGTAGATGACAAACTGACAGAATTGATGCAAATCGAAGGAGAGTAATCATGGCTGTATTGTTAATGAGGCTGAAAGGGCCTATGCAGTCTTGGGGTACAAAATCCAAATTTTACGATAGGGATACAGAAAGTTTTCCTTCAAAAAGCGGAGTAGTTGGGATTGTGTGTGCAGCACTCGGCAGAGACAGAAGTGAAGATATTTCTGATATTGCAAACCTCAAATTCGGAGTGAGAATTTTAGAATCTGGACACTTGAAAAAAGAGTATCAGGTTGCAGGTATAGATGGATTTATGAGAGCATCAGGAAGTGTTGAACGTAAACAGGCAATTCCTTATACTAAGCACTATATTTCAGATGCCGATTTTCTTGTAGGCTTTGAAGATGAGAAAGGTAATTCTTTAGATTTACTGAAACAAATACATTCTGCCTTGAAAAAACCTAAGTGGGCCTTGTCGCTTGGTCGCAAATCCTATCTGCCGTCTATTCCGATTTGGATTGAAAATGGAATAGTCGATGGCGAACTCTATGACTGTTTGAAAAATTACAAAGGAAACAATGATTTTGATAGTATTAAAGATATTGTAAAGAAGAACTTCAAGAAAGATGAAAAATCGTTTTCTCAAATATTTATCATCGAAAGAGAAAGAAATGATACCGTTCATAGTGATACGGTAAAACAGACTAGGATACAAGACCAGCCGAAAGATTTTGATAAACGGAATTTCTTTTTACGAGAAGTAGATTTTAGGAGATATACTTACAAAAAATCAGATTTTGCTGACTGGTTAGAAGCAGAAGGAGGAAATGATGAAACTCTATAAACTTCCGTTAAATAAATTTAATAGAGCGGTTTGGAAAGATATATCAAATCCATATTCTATGCACCAAAGTTTGACAAATTCTTTGATTGGTTATAATAATAAGTCGGATAAAAGACAGTATCTTTATAGACTCGAAGAAGATAGAAATGGTAATTATTCTATTCTGCTTATGTCTCATCTTGAATTTGATTTGAGCAAGAGATTTGAAGAGGGCTGGCTTTCTGAAAAAATCGAACCCAAAGAATATAATCCAAATTTTAAAGATGGGGATATATGTCGATTTCGATTGACTGCAAACGTTACAAAGAAAGTTAAAAATCCTGATACTGGCAAGCCTGTTGTTATTCCTTGTATCTTAAATACAACGAATGATAATTTAGCCGATGGTGAAAAAACTTCCAAGGAAGAAATTCATGCTCAATGGTTAAAACGAAAAGGTGTGCAACATGGTTTTATCTTTAATCCTGATGCTCTACAAAGTTCTGGATTTAAACAAAATATGAAAAAAGGAGCGTTTGATAATGTAAATTTGTATGGTGTTAGATTTGATGGTTATCTGAAAGTTACAGATTCTGAAATATTTAATCAAGCTTTAATTAATGGTATCGGAAGGTCAAAATCTATGGGTTTTGGTTTACTTTCTGCTGTCAAAGTGATGTGATTTGTCTCGTGCCAAGAGGTTAATTGTGAAAAAATACCGCTTGGCACGTATTTTGCTCTTTGACAATTAGTGTAATTTCTTATTTTTATGGAGGATATATGCCTGTATATAATTATCGTTCACTTCCCAAAGTACGTGATTCTTTATCATACATCTATATTGATCGAAGTAAAATAGAGAAAACCAAAGATGGAGTTGAAGTACATAACAAAGAAGGTAGTTTCCAACTTCCCGTTTCAAATTTAAACTGTGTTCTCTTCGGCCCAGGAACAAGCTATACTCAAGCTGCAATTTTAGCGATTACAAATGCAGGGTGTTTAATTATTTGGTCAGGCGAAGAAGGAGTAAGATATTATGCTCATTCTTCAGGAGAAACATATAAAGCTCAAAAGTTACAAAGACAGGCTGAACTGGTCAGTAATCCTGATTTGCGAAAAAAGGTAGCTCTACGGATGTACAAATATCGTTTTAAGGAATTATTTCCTGAAAAATCCACTTTTGAACAACTACAGGGTATGGAGGGAAGACGAGTAAAAAAACAGTACAAAGAGTTAGCTGAGCAATTTGGAGTTCCGTGGGAAGGGCGTGTTTATGACCGTTTTGACTGGAAAGCTGGCGATGATTCCAATCGTGCAATTTCTGTTGCATCAAGCTGCATGAACGGAATATGCCATTGTGCTATAATAGCTGCTGGATACAGTCCAGGATTAGGATTTATTCATCAGGGAAGAATGCAATCCTTTGTATATGATATTGCTGATTTATATAAGCTAAAAATAGCTGTACCTGTCGCATTTTCTGTACTTCAGGAGGGGCCAATTAATCTTGAAAGAGAGGTACGCTCTCGTATGAGGCAAGCATTTAAAAATCTAAAATTACTTGGCCGAGTAGTACCAGATATAAATAAAATGCTTCAGATAGATGATGAACTTCCTGAGGGATTTGACCCTGACACAGACCCACATTTACCAGCCCAGTGGTGGCTACCACCAGAGGAAAAGGAGGAATAAAATGCTCTTTCTATTAACTAAAAAAGCTCCTGCATCATTGAGAGGTGAGCTTAGTAAATGGCTTCAAGAAATTGATAGCGGAGTATTCATAGGTAAAGTGAATGCTTTAGTCAGAGAAGAATTATGGGCAATAATTCAAAAGAAAATTGGCACAGGTGAAGCTGAAATGTTTTGGACTAGCAATAACGAGCAAGGGTATGATTTAAAAATGATTAATCGAACTAACTATATCCCTAAGAATTTTGAAGGGGTGTGGTTATTTGGTAAAGTCAAAAAATAGTCGTAATTTTGCGAAACTGTCAGTGTTTACTGAGAGTATTCCCCACACACGTGGGGATGAACCAGAAGTTACTTTTTCATATTCTCCATTAGGCTGGTATTCCCCACACACGTGGGGATGAACCAGGAACTGGAACACCGTGTTCTTTGGGATATACGTATTCCCCACACACGTGGGGATGAACCAATGGAGATGCAATTTGGTCAGTTCCTGATGAGGTATTCCCCACACACGTGGGGATGAACCACTGCCCGAAAGCAAGATAATGATTGCTTTAGTGTATTCCCCACACACGTGGTACTTTAGTATGTATATAACATTTATGTTGGAAAAAAATAGATGTTGCCAAGTTTGTTCTAAGGTATCATAAGTACTGTACTGGCTACCTAAGGGTAAACGGAAGTTATAAGCTTGCTTGAAGCTCAAGTAAATATCTAATTATGATGATGTAGGATTAAAATGTACATTATCTGTGTGCCAAGGCTCTTCAAATCTAAATCTATCGTAAATATGTATATCGAATTTTTTATATACAAAATTAACTCTTTTTTTCTTACCCATTATATTGTACATAGAACCTAATTATTAAACCACTTGACTAAAAATGGATTTTGAAGCAGGGACTAATTAGGTTTATTTATATAGTTAGATTGGAAAAATAAATAATTTTTCTTGAAGCATATAGATATTAAGTTTTGATTTAAACTGAAATATCTTGTAATTCTAATGAATTAGAAATTCCATATTTTAAATCTCTTTTTTTTAGGATTCTCAAAATATATTATTATGCTTGCCGTCATTATGGGCGGGGACGTAGAATTTGAAATACATAGACATTGTCGACTGTCAATTAGTGGCAGTAGGTATTTTTTTTATGATTTTTTAGAGAGTTATTTATGAATAGAAATATCTATTTACTCGTTTCTATATTCCTAATCGGAATTCTAATCTCTTGCGACAATAAAGCCAAGTCGCCCACAATCAACAAAAATGTCAAGAATACCAAAGATAATATCGTCTTTGCTCTGCCATTTGCACCTGTATCCTATCCTGTTTTAAAAATGATGGAAGACAAGGTTTTTGAAAATATGGGAATGCCTACGGAGTTGATTGTATGGAGTAATCCAGACCAACTTAAATCATTATTAATCGGCGAAAAAGCGGATTTCTATGCAACTGCTTCAAATACAGCCGCAACCTTTTACAATAAAGGTGTTGATGTTAAGTTGCTCAATATATCGGTTTGGAGATTGATATGGATTATTTCACGAGATTCCTCAAAAACTACACTTGAAGATTTCAAAGGCGAACAAATTGCAATGCCTTTCAAAGGTGATATGCCACATATCGTATTTAACGAATTGGCGAAAAAGCAAGGAATGAACCCTGAAAAAGACTTCGATTTAGTTTTTGAACCTCACCCTATGGATGCTGCTCAAAAATTAATAATGAGAAGAATTGATCATGCTGTACTTGTGGATCCTGCTGCATCAATGGTTCTAACCAAAAGTAAGTCGGGCCCAATGAAAATTATAGCACCGGACTTGTTCAGAACTTTAGATTTCCAAGACGAATGGGCAAAATTATTTAATACCAAAAATGAAATACCATACGCCGGAATTATTGCCGGAAGTACCATCATGGATAGGCCTGATATTATTGATAAATTCAGTAAAGAATATGCAAAAGCTAATGAATGGTGCGTTAATCATCCGGAAGAAACTGGGAAAATTATAGTAAAATATATACCCCAACTAAATGAAAAAGGTATAGCCGAAGCTATGAGACATGTAAAATTAAAAGCCGTTGATGGTATTAATGCGAAAGAATCTTTGGAAAAATTCTACCGTGTACTTATGAATTCAAAGCCTGGATTGGTCGGGGGTAAACTTCCTGATTCTGGTTTCTACTATAATTCTAAGAATAACTAAGACTGTACAGTAATGATTCAATATCGTAAAATATTTCAAGATATTTTAGATTATCTTAAATCAGCAAAATTTATTTTTACTTTTGCGGGAGTAGTGCTAATGCTTTTAGTTTGGCATATTGCTTCGATATTTCTGCACGAAGTGATATTGGTATCTCCCGTTAAAGCATTTATGACCCTATCAGAGATGATTAATACCGTGCAGTTTCGAGATGCAACCTATGAGTCAACTATACGCATGATTGCTGGTATTGGTATCGGAGGTATATTTGGGTTTGTTTTAGGGATTTTTGCTGGACTGAACAGCAATATCAAATATTTATTAGAGCCGGCAAGATGGATGATAATGAGTATATCTCCTGTAATCGTAGTGGTTTTAGCAATGCTATGGTTTGGTATGGGTACTCAGATGGTTATTTCAATTTCAGCGTTTTTATTAGCTCCAATCGTATATGTCAACACCATGAAAGGAATAGAAATGGTTGATGAAAACTTAGTTGAAATGACAGAGGTATATAATTTTTCCGTCTTTCAAAAACTAATTCATGTTTATATTCCTGCTTTAATTGGTCCTTTAGCTGCTGCAATGACGATAGTTATTGCTATGGGAGTAAGAATGATTATATTAGCTGAATTATTAGGTGCAAATTCAGGGATTGGATACGAGCTTTCACTTGCTCGAAGCCAATTAAATACTCCCGAACTGTACGCATGGATTTTGGTTACATTATTAATTGTGGGGTTTGCAGAGTTTTGTATTTTTAAACCATTGGAAAATTATTTTTTAAGATGGAAGTCTGATTCACCACAAAATACCGGGTTTAGAATGTGGATAAAATAAATCAAAATAATATAATAGAATTTCAAAATATAGCAAAAAATTTTGGTTCTCTCGAAGTTATTCATAGTCTCTCTTTTGAAGTAAAAGAGGGGGATATTATTGGTCTTTTAGGCCCAAGTGGAATAGGTAAATCTACGATTTTAAAATTAATTGCCGGCTTAGAAAAACCTGACTCAGGGACATTAATAAACAATTCAAAACGATTGGGATATGTTTTTCAAGAGCCTAGATTATTACCTTGGAAAACAACTTATGATAATATTTATCTGCCGCAGATTTTCAATAATATAAATTCCAAAGTAGCCCATGAACGAACCCTCTATTACTTAGAAAAAATAGGTTTAAATGGGTTCGAAAAATATTATCCATCACAACTGTCAGGCGGTATGCTTCAAAGAGTTTCATTGGGTAGAGCATTTGCGATGCAACCGGATTTACTTTTATTGGACGAACCATTTTCGGCATTGGATTTACGCTTGAAAAATGTTTTGGAAACTATGCTGAAAGAATTATTGGAAGAAACACCTATTCCGGTATTATATGTTTCACACTCACCGGAAGATGTTTTGAGATTTGCGAATAGAATTTTTATGATGTTTGCAGGCGGACTAATTGAGGAACTTCCGGTAAACGAAGACGACGATTTTAAGGACTTTTTAAAAGACGCTTTTTTAATAACAAATTAATTTATTTTATAAATATAGGAGACACCATCATGTCTGAAAAAATATTTAATACTTCAAAAGTTTATACATTAAAAAATATGGTAGAATATTCAGAAGGCTCTACTGTAAGTAAAATAATTACAAGAAATGAAAAAGGAAATCTAACACTTTTCGCTTTTGATAAAGATCAAAATCTAAGTGAGCATTCTGCACCATTCGATGCAATAGTTCAATGCTTGGAAGGTCGGGGAAAGGTCATTATCAACAAAGAGGAGTTTATTGTCGAAGAAGGACAATTAATTATTATGCCGGCAAATATTCCACACGCAATCGAAGCTGTAGAAAGATTCAAAATGCTGCTTACTATGGTTAAGGCATAAAATGGCAAGTAAGATATTCATATTTGTACCAATTAATATTGGCAGAAATTTGGAAAGCCTTTTGAGAAGAAAAGCTCCCGATACAGAATTCATAACTCCTGCAAATTCAGCCGAAGAGCTTAAATATTTCGCTGATATTTTTAGTGGTACAGATTATGATTCCCTGCCAGAATTGATTGTAACTCTTCAGCCGGAAATAATCAATTTCTTTCAAAACAAGGAGTTAAGAAATCAGTATGTACCGTTTTCAGAGGATTTCCCAGATATGCGTACTGATTTAAAAGAGAGAGATTTAGATAGTACCGATTCGCTAAATAAACCACTTCTTTATGCTCCAATTATCATGCTTGTAAATAAGGACTTAAGAAATCCGCCAGAATCATGGACTGACTTACTTGACCCTCGTTTTCACGGAAGAGTTCTAGCTCCCGATGCCAAAACTCCTGTTAGTATTGCTTTCGATTTTTTGATAAAGGATATGGCGGGCGAAAAAGATGTATCCCAATTCTTGGAAAAAATGCGATTTAGTGGATTACCATTTGATGTAATTACTGGAGTAAACAAGGGATATTATGATGTGGGATTACTTCCACTTCCTTTTGCACGGTACAGTATGGGGAAAAATTTGGAAACAATTATTCCTAAAGAGGGGGCATTAATCTTGCCTGAAATGATGTTTCTACATAAAAATGCAACTCAAGAAACAATAGAAGTAGCCAAAGATTTATTTGGAAAAAATATACAGAGGTTTTTCTCGCAATTGGGTGCTTTAATTCCTGTCATAGAAGATATACCGCTGCCTGTCGAAATAAAAACGGATATGAATTTCTATTGGAAAGGCTGGAAATGGTATGAGAATTTAACATTAAAAAGTAAAGAATAATATTGGTAAATTACGACAGTTTCAATATATACGATAGGTTGAATTTGTATAGAAAATTGTCAAAATTATTACTGTTCTGATTTTCTTGCCTCCCATTTGTAGAGATTGGGTAGGCTGTTCATAAATGGATTTATTAGGAACGATTATGCGTTCAAAAAAAACTCTCTACATAAGTTAATTATTAAATTTAAGATAATAGGATGATGAAAGATAAAAAAGAATTATTAAGAGAAATAATGATATCGTTAATTCAAAACGAATCAGAAAAAGCTGGAACTCTTTTAGATGTATTCATGGAAAATATTCCTGATATAACAGCAGAAGAAGTAACCGAAGTAGCACAAGCTCTAGAAGATGAAGATATGTTTGCTGACCCAAGCCAACACTTGGATATTGAACGAAAAGTTTTTGAAATCATCAGAAATAAAATACCTGATAAAGATTTATCTACTTATACTATTGGACACCCAATACATACATTTCTGAAAGAAAATGATTATATCAAAGAAATGTGTGAACGAGCCAACAAATTAGCTCACGAAGACAACAGTTTTGAAGATTTATATTCCGATTGGAATTTATTAGCAAAGCAGTTTTTAGATTTGAACCTACACTATTTACGGAAAGAAAATCAACTGTTCCCATATCTTGAGAACAAGGGTTTCAGTCACCCAAGTTCGATCATGTGGACTCTTCACGATGAAATTCGCGGTATGTCGAAAGAACTTTCAAAATATGTCCTTGAAAAAGATTCTGACAAAGCCATATCTACTATTTTAAGTCTAGCCAAAGAAGTATCCGAAATGGTAGTAAAAGAAGAACGCGTGTTACTACCAACTTCAGCAAGATTATTGACCAATGAAAATTGGTTAGAAATTCGTGCAGGAGAAGATGAAATTGGTTGGATTATAGCTGAACCTCCAAAGGTATGGAATATAAATATCAGTATGGATCAGCATATTAAATCAGACCCTAAAAGGATAACTGCAATATTGGATATTATCAATCAGTTTTTCAAAGGCACGGCACTTGATGAGCTAAAAACACAATTTGATGAAAAATTAGAAGGTAGCATTACACCTGCCGAATTTGCACTTGCAGAGCAGAAAATGGAAGATTTGGGAGTTGATAATTCAAAATTTGAAGAGAAGATAGATGATTTAATAATGATATTTAAAAAATCTTTGGAAAAAGTAAAAATAGAAGGTTTAGACGAAGGACATCCATTAGATACATTCATTCGTGAAAATATCGCTATCCAAGAATTACTGAAAGAACTTAGAGAAGCAGAGAAAAATATTGATAAGGATAATATAAACTATGAATATTGGGCAGATGCATATAAAAAATTATGGCAGATTAACAATCACTATGTAAGGAAGGAAAACCAACTATTCCCATTTTTAGAAACGAAGGGGTTTGATAAACCATCAACCGTTATGTGGGCTTTGCATGATGATGTAAGAAAATTAATCAAATTCTATCGTGATTTGCTAAATGATAAGAATTACAATGAATTGTTCGATACACAAGAAATGCTTTTCAATTCCATACAGGATATGATATTTAAGGAAGAAAAAATACTATGGCCAGCAAGTTTGGAATTACTGACAACCGAAGAGTGGATTGAAGTCAGAAATGGTGAAGATGAAGTTGGATACTGCCTAATTGATACACCTGCAATGTGGAATCCGAATTGGAAGCACCCTTCAACTGCCAAAGTTCCAACTACAAATTCTAATTCACCTGCCGAACCTGTGCCATTTTCAGGAGAGCCTAATTCCAATTCAGTAATTGGTGGAATAAATTTAGAAGTTGGAACAATTACTCCTGAGCAAATTAATCTAATCTTCAAACATCTTCCATTTGACGTAACTTATGTTGATGAGCATAATGAAGTACGATATTATAACAAAGGTGAGGAAAGAGTTTTTCCAAGAAGTCCTGGTATTATCGGTAGAAAAGTAAGATACTGTCACCCTCCGAAAAGTGTACATATAGTTGAAAAAATTATTGAAGCATTTAAGAAAGGCGAGAAAAGTGAAGCAAATTTTTGGATTAACTTCCAGGAAAAATTTGTTTATATTCAATACTTTGCTGTTAGAGATGACAATGGTCATTACAAAGGCGTTATCGAAATAACGTATGATGCAAAAACTGTTCGAGAATTAGAAGGGGAACAGAGGTTATTGGACTGGGAATAGTAGGTTGTATCAAAATGAGTAAACGCTTCTAAATTATTTTCTTGATTAATTATGAGGGGTATTCTTAACGGTATTATATATGTCTATAATGATTTTAACAAGTTTAGATATCTAACAAATAAACACTTAATTGTAAATTGAATAATATTCTACTGCTCAAAATTGGTCACTGGCTATTATCAGACATTTATCAAAAATAATTTAAACTATATCGCTTGTGCAGATTTTTTTTTAAGTTTCTATGTGTAATAAATTAGAAAGTTATTACTATGGAGAAAAAAGGGTTTTTAGAAATAGTTATCATTGGCATTTGATTTGATAAATAAAAGTTGTTATGGATTTTACGTGGAGTGATACAGGATGTATTTTAGGTTTCATTTGTTTAAAAAGGACCTGCCTTTGCGAAATAGAGCGTTAGATGCGTATGCTATGAGACAAAGGACGACTTCTAAAAATATTGCGAATATTAATTCGCCGCATTACCGACCGGAGTATGTAAAATTTGAGGAATTTTTCCATAAGACGGGAGCTGTGCTATCAGGTGATAAATCCGCACAAACGCATATCCCTTTGGGGAAGCCTAGTGTTGAGGATGTCGAAGGTGAAATAAATCCAAGATGGATACCTGAACCTGATATTTATTTTTCAGGTGAAACGCATGTTAATATTGACAAAGAAATGTCTGAAATGGCTCAGAATCAAATTCGATTCAAATTTGGTTCAACTGTAACAAACAATTTCTTTGCGGGGTTATCAAAGGCAACAACAGGAAATACATTCCAGGAAGCGTAAACCAGCCCAAAAGGGTAGCAGCATAAGAAGGTGAGAATCTTTGATTTTTTATTAATGTTTTGCTTCAAGCAGGATGCTTTTCTAATAACAGAGGATATGATGGAAAATATTTTTGCATCTTTTGATATTAGTGGTCAAGGAATGACCGTACAGCGTATGCGATTGAGTTCAACTGCAAGGAACATCGCGAATGTCAATACAACTAAGTGGGTAAACGGGCAACCGTATCTACGCGAGGTGGTAGTGGTTCGTGCTATTCCTGGCTCTCCATTCGAGGAAAAAATGGAAGAGCTTATCAAAATGAAACCAACCGATAAATCTCATGCGCCAACAGCAAAACGCGGGACTTATCCGCCAGATTACAGTGTATTGAAAGCAAGGCAATCTTGGGATTTATCACCTCCGCGTTTGGTTTTCGACCCTAATCACCCGGAAGCCGATGAAAATGGTTACGTACATTATCCAAATATTAATGTAGTAACCGAAATGGTAGAGATGATAAGTGCTCAGAGAAGTTTTGAAGCCAATACAGGTGTAGTTGATGCGGCTAAGAATATCGCCCGCAACTCACTCGAAATCTAACTGTTTTTCAAGTTGGATATCCTGTGATGTTTGATTTAAAATGTAACATCTATATAGGATTTGCTTATGGCTGCTTCAATGATACAGGCTTATAACCCGTATGTCCAAAATTCGAGATATACGGAAACAGAGAAAACTATTAGTGAAAATAAAGGAGAGAGATTTCAGAATACAACTGTAGCTACGGAAGTAAAAAGTACGAGAACCGATTTTGCATCTATTGAGCGGTACAGTTCGATTGATACTGGGACGGTTATATCAAGAGAAGAAAAGGAATTTTTCAAAAAATTATTTCCTCAAAATTCTGAACTTATAGAAGAGCATATATTATTCACTCGTAATGGTGGAACGAAAAACCATGTTGTCAATAAAGGTGTACTTTTAGACAGCAGGATATAAATGTTCTTGCAGAAATGCAAGGACATTTTCTTATATTAAGGATAATAGTAATTACAAAGGATTGAAAGATGATAGTAAATGAATTAGAACCCTCCAAAGCCTATTCTCCACTTGTTCAGCAACGTGGAACATTAGAGAATATTGAACCATCAGAACAAGTATCATTCAAAGAGTCCCTCGATGAATTTATCGGAGACGTGAATAAATTACAACATGAGTCTTCACGTGAGGTTGCTCGTTTTATCAAAGGGGAGCCTGTAGATTTGCATGATGTAATGATTACAGTACAGAAAGCTAAAACTACTTTCCAGCTATTGATGGAAATTAGAAACAAAGCAATGGATTTATACAGAGAAGTAAATCGTATCCAAGTTTAGAATTTTTATAGCTTATATCCTGCGGGGGAAAAATGGCAAAGTTTAGACCAAGATTTATAGAACAAGCAAAAGAATTATTTGATAAATTGAAAGTATGGCAGAAAGCCTTATTTATCGGTGTACCCTCTTTCTTTTTTCTTGGGTTTATCATACTATTGATATTTAGTAGTCCTTCATCTAATAAAGATTATAAGGTTTTATATTCGGATTTAGAATCCAATGACGCTGCAAAAATCGTTGAAAGTCTTAAAGGAAAAAAAATAAAATACGAATTAGAAGATAGTGGCAGTACTATCTTGATACCATCAGACGAGGTTTATGATATACGTTTGGAATTAGCAGGGGAAGGATTGCCTGAAAATAGTACAGTTGGTTATGAACTGTTCGACCGTAATAACATTGGAATGAGTGAATTCGTACAGCAACTTAACTATCGTCGTTCCTTAGAGGGGGAACTATCAAAGACAATTGCTGCTCTCGACGAGGTTAAGAAGGCACGTGTTCATATCGTAATTCCTAAAACAGAACTATTCGAGAAAGACCAAAAAGAGCCAAGTGCAGCTGTCACAATTTGGTTAGATAAGAATTCTAAAATGAGACTTTCAAACATAGAGGGAATTCAAACATTAGTTGCCAGTAGTATCGAAGGTATGACGAAAGATCAGGTGTCAGTAGTTGACCACAAGGGTAAATTGCTTTCCGAGATTCCACTTGATGAAAATTCTATTGCTGGTTTGACTTCTATGCAATTAGAGCAACAACGACGCTATGAGAAACAGTTAGAAGATAAAGTGCAGAGTATGCTTGACGGAGTAATTGGGGTTGATAATTCAAAGGTTACAGTAACCGCTGATTTAGATTTTACGAGAATTAACAGAACATCAACTCAATATGATCCGGAAGAACAGGTCGCACGTTCTGAACAAAATATTTCAGAAGTAAGTTCTACAGCAGATTCGCTTTCATATCCTAACTTCTCCCAAGATAAAGATGAAAAAAACCAAATCGCAAACTATGAAATTTCAAATACCGTAAGCCAAATACAAGATGAACTTGGTGACCCGACAAAAATTTCCGTAGCTGTAATGGTGAACCAAAAGGAGGTTATGGTTACAGGTGAAGACGGTTTAAGAAGAATGGATTATGTAGCACGCCCGGATAGTGTTATGAATAAAATCGAGGATATAGTTATAAATGCAGTTGGTTTCGACGAAAAGAGGGGAGATCAAATTTCAGTTGTCCAACTTCCATTTGAAACTCTTTTAGATTATGACCTTGACGAGCTAAATCCAAAACCTTGGTACCAACAACAATACTATCAAAGATTAATTGCGGTTCTTGCGATTATGCTTATGATTATTCTTATAATGGTTGCAATTCTCCAATCTAGGGCTGTGAAAAATAGAATTCGTCTTGCAATGGAACTTCCTGAAAATGTAAAACTGATTGATGATAGTTTACAGGAAGAACTAGAAGAAGAGCAAGAAGAAGAGGAAGAGCAAGATATTGTAGATGAAATTATTATTGAAGATGATTTCTTGATGCTTCCGAACGAAATTCAAGAAACCATGTTGCTCGAATCTGATGTACAGTCGATGTTCGAAGCACCTAATGAATTTGAAGATAACCTTAATTTGAAACCTTCCGAGTACGATACTGAAGTGTTAGAAGAAGAAATTAGCGAAGGGCAGATTATGAATATAGAAATGAAAAAACAGGTTGAAGATTTCTGTAACGAAAACCCGGAAGATGCTGTAAAGTTAATCAGAGCATTTATACAAGAAGATATTGAAAAAGAAAGTAAAAACTTCTTTAAATAGAGCCCACTTTATTGATTCTTTGGATATGGTAGTTAATTAGATACAAACATTCGTTGTTTTGAAAACAACGAATGTTTTGGCTCTATGTCGAATACAGTGGGTAATCAAATTTGAGTTTTCCACAGATGAAATAAATCATGTTAATAAAATTGTCAATGTTTCTATATCCCCTA
>PDWI01002159.1_pt1 | contig 30008 bp, 24 predicted proteins | sample 1430891 | NCBI WGS metagenome assembly PDWI01 (sample SAMN01162508, study PRJNA174530) | Oral metagenome, whole genome shotgun sequencing project. | biome: Marine environment; feature: Marine mammal; material: Swab sample of the gingival sulcus; isolation source: swab sample of gingival sulcus... | reverse complement strand
ATTAGCTCTTGTTTGTATTCACTTATATTTTGTCCATAATTAATTTGTAATACAGAAAATATCAGTATAATATTTAATAAATTTAATGTTTTCATTTTTTCCCTAATAAAATTATTATTTACAACTTTCTCTTTTTTACAGGTAATTGTTTAATTAAATACTCTGTGTTAAAATAAAGTAGTGCAAAAGCTTCACTTGTTAGTACCGTAGAACTATCTGCAATACAATCATTCAGCACCAATTGTAATTCATTTCTTGCAGAAGTGCTATCCCCTTCTATTAAATAGTTTTTTGCTGTAGTTAAATAGTTGTTGTATTTAGTAAGTACAGATTCTTCTTTTATCCAACCTAATTCGTAGGATTGAGTATTGTAGCTTTTTAAAGTATCTATAAATTTTTTTTGATTTAAATTCATTGATAATAAACCCGGAGCAATTGATTTTATTTTCAAAGAATTGTTAATTACATTGTCATCAAATTCATCTGGAATAAAATCATTCGCATCATCAAAATCATAATTTATCATTCGGTCATAGTCAGCCTGTAAATAATATTGTGATATTTGGGGTAAATTCTTATTTCGGTACTTGTATACTATTGAATCATTTGAAGATATAGCATCTTGTTCACCTTCAATTGTGAATCCCCAAATTGGATGACTTTTCAGACGTGTTGAATGGTAATTATCTCCAAAAGGATAAAGATAATACATAGAATCAAAAGGATATTCAAAGAATATTGCTGAGATCTTTTGCTGACTACCATTTAGGTTCTTCACTTTAAGAACATACTGAAATGATTGCTCCTCTTTCTTCACAGAAACATCTATTTTGCCCATGATTTTGTTAGCAGCTGTATAGGGCCATGTTGCACAATCTTCCGGAGTTGGAAACTTAACTCCATTTATCCAATCCCCATATAAGTTCCCATTGTAACTATAAACCAACTTACCTTTTTTTAATTCGTCCCCACTATAATAGTTAACTGTATCAGTAACAATTTCATAAACACCATCACTATCTAAATCAATTACATGATAATAACCTTGGCTTATTAATTTTGTTTCAAGTCCACCATCATTTATAAAAACAGCTTCCGTACCGTTCCAAGAAACAATATTAAGCATAAATTGTTCTTCACTACCATCAATATTGCAGTATGACCAACAATAAATTATTTCAACATTCCCATCATTATTAATATCTTTGGTTTCAACAAAGCTTCCTTCAATATATCCGCTACTATAAATAGGTTCTGATAACCAGATAATTTTTTTATTTTTATAAATTCCAAAGTAAAAATTCCCATTAACTTCTCTGGGAATTTCACTCTCTGAGTCAGTAATTTGAGACATAATAAACAAAACACAATCATCTAGTGTCCCATAGGGATCTAGAAAATTATTATCATTATATAATCTATATTTCCCGTAACCAACAAAATCTCCAATTTTTTTATCGTCAGTTAAGAGTCTATAAATTTCTTTCTTTATATTTAATACCTTTTTATCCTGTGCTATTATAAAAAAATAATTACTTAGTAAAACTAATATTATTATTTTTTTCATTTTAACTCTCCGTTCCTTATTGGAAAATATAAATTTGAAAATTTCAATATATTTTTTCATACCTCCCTTATTTGATAAGATAAGAAATCCATACACTATCCATCACATTCATAGTTAATGACGCTATAGATAGAGAAACTAAATGTCTGTTGGCTTTTTCGATAGTAAGAAAAGTATCATTATATTTAGTTGACCAAATATTCTTCATTGTACCATAAATATCGATTAAATATTGGCTCCGATGTTCTTTCCATACATCATAAATTGTCCCACAATATCCTGGATATTCTTTTTGCGTAATAAACTATCTCAAAGTATCCATTATTGTGCCCAACTCCGGTTAGTTTCTTTTGTCCTTTCTCCGGATTAACCGCCGGATTTATTTGTAAAGCATATTCATCTCCTTGGGTTACTTCTGCTAAACCTCAATATACTAATTTTAATTTTTTATAAAAGGAAAGTTTTAAAAAATAATTATTAAATTTTTAATTTTATTAAGATATCTTTTTATGTAAGTTAAATGTATTTTTATAGAATCAGCTTTGGTAATTTTTTACTGATGATTAAAAATCTTTTCTATTAGCTGTTGTAATATTTGACTAAAAAGTGTTATGTTCACATAGGCTTCTAATAAATTTATTTTCTTTAACAAAGAAACTTTAGCTGCTTAAACTTGCTGAGGGGGAGCCATTTTTTTTATCGTTTTAAACAGATTTATAAAATTGTACAATAATTAGAAGTTTATTAAAGAGAATAATATGGAAAATCAAAAAAGTTTTGCTCTACCATCAGCAATAATAATTTCTGCAATCATATTAGGTTTGTTTTTCTTTATTTCCAGAAAAGACAATAAAACCGTAAAAGTTGTGGGGTATGCAATTCAAAGTTTTGAATCCGATTTAATACAATGGAATTTTAGTATTTCTGAAACAACAAATTCTGCATCTTTGAAAAGCGGTTATAAAAAGTTAAACTCAAAATTAGAGAAACTGAAAGAACTTATTGAAAAAGAGAATTTAGATAGCCTGGAAATAATAGTTAAACCAATTAGAATTAATGATATTTATGATAGAAATGGCATTACCTCTAATAAAAAATTATCTCAAGAAATTATAATTACTTCCAAAAGTATTGATAAAGTTCAGCAAATTTCAACAAATCCAATAATTTTTATTGATAATAATATTCTTTTTGAGTATTCAAATATTCAGTTTTACTCAACTCACTTAGATAAAATTAAAAAGAAATTACTTGGCAATGCAATTATAAATGCTAAGGAAAGAGCAAACGAAATTTTAACTGCTGTAAATAAAAAAGTGGGAGATTTAAAAACTGCAAGAAGCGGAGTTTTCCAAATTACCGAGCCTCTTTCAACTGAAATTGCCGGATATGGTTTACATAGTACTTCTACAAAAAAGAAGAATATTAAAGTTACAGTTTCTGCCGAATTTGAGATTGAATAATTTTATTTAGCTTTAAATACTCATTATCGGCAGATAACTTTGATTTTCTAATAGAACTATGAATTTCTAATTATTTAGTTTTTCATTCTTTTTCATCGAATCTTTAGCCATTTTAATTTTGTAATCGGCAAATTTCTTTTGTAAATCAGTATCTCCGGTTGCAATAATTTGAACGGCTAAAAGTGCCGCATTTTTAGAACCACCAACAGTAACAGTAGCTACAGGAATTCCCGGAGGCATTTGTACAATTGATAAAAGAGAATCCATTCCATCTTGAAAACTTGATTTCATTGGAACACCAATAACAGGTAAAATTGTTTGCCCTGCTGTAACTCCCGGTAAATGAGCAGCCATTCCCGCAGCAGCAATAATAACTTTTAATCCTCTATCGGCAGCAGTTCTTGCATATTCTGCATGTTCTTCCGGAGTTCTATGAGCTGATAGAATTTTCACTTCAAATGCTACATCAAATTCTTTTAAAACATCAAATGATTTTTCCATTACAGGTAAATCAGAATCACTACCCATAATAATTCCTACAAGCGGTTTAGACATATTTCTTTTTCCTTTCATATTTTAGGTTATTAATGATATGCTATTTCTAAATATAAAAATAAGAAATCAAATATTATAAAAATACTATAAGTAAATTTCATTCAAATTTATTGTTTTTTCCCTACATATTAATTTCTCAGTCTAAAAGGCTAAGTTACTTGTACCACAGACTTTTCAGTCTGTAAAATATTTACTTTAAAATTGAGAAAAACAAAAAGTTCTTATACAGAAATGTTTGTTTACAAAAAAACGCCGACAAAATTGCCGACGTTACAATAAAACCAATATTAAAAATCTTATAATCTATTTGCGTTCTAAAGAGCCTGCACCGGAAACATCCATTTTAACATCATCGGCATCGCCATATAGCTCTATATAACCGGCACCACTTACATTTGCATAGCAAGATTTTGAAGCATAAACCTCTGCATTTGCTGCACCACTTACATCAATTCTTATATTTTCGGTTAAAAAGTTACGAGCCATTAAATCGGCTGCTCCGCTCATATCAATTTTTAATAATTCAGTTTCACCGGAAATATCAATACTTCCTGCTCCACTTAATTTTATATAAAATTCTTCACTATTAACTCCTTTAGCAAAAATATCATTTACGCCTGAGCATTCAATAGCATTTAGTTCGGGACATGAAAGAATTATTCTTAAATCTTTTGTGGGCGATAAGTTTTTCCTTGATGAAATATATAGCGTGTTTCTTTTTACTCTCGTTTTTACATATTTCATCAAATTGCTTTCAGCTATAACTTCAAGTCCTTTTTTCTCTCCTACAATAATTTCAACTTCATAATTTCCAGAAACATCAACTTTTTCAAAAGAATCAATTTTTCTTACTTCATTAATTAAATCACCATTGCCTTTAAGTCCAATTCCTCTACAAGAGATTAATAAAAACATAATTGGCAGCAAGTATAAAGTTTTCTTTTTCATAATTTTTCTCTTAATCATTTTATTTTTTTAGACGTTTTAAAGTTATTTATGTTCCTAATTTATTATTTTATCAAAAATAATTTACATTTTTTAATAAAAAGAATAAATTATAATACAAATTCACTATATTTAGTAATTATTTAAAAACAATTGATAGGTTACTATGACATTTCCATCACCATTTTTTAAATGGAGACCTCATCCATGGCATGGTTTAGATGTTGGTGAAGATGCTCCAAATATTGTTAATGCATATATTGAAATTACACCATTCGATTTTATTAAATACGAAGTAGAGAAAAAAACAGGCTACCTAAAAGTAGATAGACCGCACAGAACTTCATCGCAACCACCATCTCTTTATGGCTTTATTCCAAAAACATATTGTGGAGATAGAGTAAGAGACCTTTCACCAAGTTCTAAAAAAGGTGATGGTGATCCTTTAGATATTTGTATAATTAGTGAAAGACCAATCAACAAATCTGAAATTATTCTAAAAGCAAAGATTGTTGGTGGAATTCAAATGGTTGATCATAAAGAAGCAGATGATAAAATTATAGCAGTACTCGATAATGATAATATTTGGAATGATATTTCCAGTATACATGAACTACCAACTGCTATTATAGAAAGATTGAGGCATTATTTTCTTACATATAAATTAGTTCCTGGCGAAAAATCGAAAGTTTCAATTGACAAGATTTATGACCGTGAACATGCATTAAAAGTTGTTAAAGCTTCTATTCTTGATTATGAAGATGAATATGGTTCTTAATGTTTTTTATTTTGATTATTTAGGGGAAATTTTATTTTGTCGCAACAAAACCATTTAGCAAGTTCATATAAAGATTCAAATGATGTTAATTTTATTAATTATAAAGATAAAAAGCTAATTATAATTGGTACTGCTCATATATCTAAACAATCTGCAGATTTAGTAGAAGAAGTAATTTCTGCTGAATTACCGGATGTTGTTTCTATTGAACTTGATCAACAAAGATTTAAAGCCCTCTCTAATAAAAAACGTTGGGAAAATTTAGATTTAAAAACAATTATAAAGCAAAAACAATTAAGCACTCTTTTGATGAATATTCTTCTTTCTTCTTATCAAAAAAAGTTAGGTAAAAAGTTTGGTGTAAATCCCGGAGTGGAATTATTACGTGCAGCAGAAGTTGCTAAAGAAAAAAATATTCCCATTGAATTAGCAGATAGAGATGTTAGGATTACACTAAAACGCTCTTGGCGTTCAATGACTTTATGGCAAAAAACGAAATTTATGACTATGGGCTTGGCTAGTGTTTTTGATAAGGAAGATATTTCTGAGGAAGAACTAGAAGAATTGAAAAGCAAAGATATTTTAACCGAATTGATGAGTAATTTAGGCAAAGCAATGCCTATTTTGAAAAGGGTTTTAATTGATGAACGTGACTCGTATTTAGCTAAAAAAATTAAAGAAGCAAATGGTAAAAAAATTGTTGCTGTTGTTGGAGCTGGACATTTAAATGGAATTATAAATAAAATACAATCTGACGAAAAAATTGAACTAGAAACTATTGAGGAAGTTCCTGTTGTTTCTCCAACAACAAAAATTATAGGTTGGGGTATTCCTTTAATAATTATTAGTGCAATTTTTTACATAGGATTTAATAAAGGTTTTGTAGAAGCCGGAGATAATGTAATTTTCTGGACTCTCGCTAATGGAATTCCCAGTGCATTAGGGGCATTATTAGCTTTTGGACATCCATTTGCAATTATATCGGTTTTTGTGGCAGCTCCTTTCACTAGTTTAACTCCGGTAATTGGAGCAGGATATGTAGCCGCTTTTGTGCAAACATATTTCAAACCACCGGTTGTTTCAGAAATTCAAAATGTAAGCGAAGACGTAAATAAGTTCTCTATGTGGTGGAAGAATAAATTATTAAGAATTCTTCTTGTATTTATTCTTTCAGGACTCGGAAGTGTACTCGGCACTTATGTTGGAGCTTATAAAATAATTTCAAATTTATTTTAGAAACTGTTAAGTTACTTCTTTATTATTTAAGAGCATTTTCCTTAATGCACTTAATTTAATTTCTTTTTATTACAACAACTGTCTTATCATCTTGATATTTACTATCGGAAGTAGAAAATTTTTGAACATCTTCAATTATTTTTAGTGCCAACTCTTTTGATGTAACATTGATATTTTTCTTAATAACTTTCTCAAGTCTTTCCTCCTCATAAAGATCAAATTTATTATTCGCCGCTTCGGTAATTCCATCTGAATAAATAACTAAAACATCTCCTTTTGAAAAATTTATGCTATCCGTAACATATTTTGAATTTTGAGAAGGACCTAATAAAGGACCTGTGGGATGTAAGTATATAATTTTTCTTTCTTTTTTGTTATAAAACATTGGTGGATTATGTCCGGCATTAGCATAAAGGAATAAACCTTTTTTATCGTCTGATAATTCTCCGTAAAATAAAGTTGAAAATTTATCATCACTAAAAATTTTATTAACCAAATTATTCATTCTATACATCATTAAGGAAATCTTTATTTGAAAATTTCCGGCCATTCTTATTGCACCGGAAATATACATTGCTTCTGCCGCTGCACCAAGCCCTTTGGAAGCTGCATCACCCAAAACAATCCCTAATCTTTCTTCATCATCGCCAACTTCAATGTAATCATAAAAATCACCGCCAACTGTCTGTGCGGGTACGGTTATACCAAAAATATCATACCCGTGAAATTTATATTCATGCTCAGGCAATATGCTTCGTTGAAGCTGTTTTGCTTTGTCTATATCTGCAATTAAATTATTTTTAGAAGATGCTTCCCTTCTTTCATTAATTTTTGATGTTAAAACAGTACCAACTATATTTAGAATATATCTTAAATCATCTTCAAGATCATCACTATTAAGAGAAAGTAAATATTCATAATAAGAGGTTTTACCAACTTTTATTTTACTACCAATTCCTGTAGCCGAATATTTAAAAATTCCTTTTTTTATCAAAGTTTCATTTGTTTCATTAGCAAGAATTGTTCTGTATTTAGAAACCAATGCCAATATTGGATTTTCTTTAAGAGTAAGAAGAAAGTCTTTTCTAATTCTTTGAACTTTTCCCATTTGATTTACAAGTCCATAGGTTTTCTTTTTGGAGTTCAATTTCCAAATTCTACCACCGTTTATATCGAACTTTTTTCTTTGTACAAGTTGCATTAATACTTCATGAAGCAGTTCTTCTTCTGTTTCAAAATGTTTAGATGCTATTTGTTCAATTGTTTTTAGAAATCGTTTTTGTTCCATAGTTCTCTATTAGAATGATTTTATCTTATAATTATTTTTTTAAAAGTTTAAATAGATCTATTCAGAATATGATTATGAAAATCACTCGGAATAAAACCTAATTATTCTCTTTATTGCTTCCTTACTTACATCGTTAAATTCATTAATATCAAATGCTCTCATAATACTATTAGAGGTTGAACGATAAACCCCTTTTGTAACATAACCAGCTCCTTCATAAATTCCATTTTTCAATGGATTTGCAAAATCTACTGAATCCGGAGTTAATGATTTATCCGAAAGAAGATTTTTCCATTTTGATTCAAAATTAACAAGAGTAGTTATGTTAGGTTCCCACGGCTCAACATCAAGAGGATAAAAATCATTATAAGTAGCATCGGCAGCATATTCATCAGCTAATCCCGCTAATCCATGTCCAAATTCATGAACAAATATTTTTTTTGACAGCCGATTATCAACAGCAGTACAAGAGTAATAATTATAAATTGCTCCGCCGCCATATTTTTTAGTGTTTGCCAATATATAAATCTGATCATATGGAGCATTTGCAGCATAATTTCTTACACTCTTCATATCTGTTGTCATTAAATATCTTTCACTATCAAAAGTGTAATACGAACTATTTAAAACAGAATTTTTCCAAACTGAATCTTTTGGAATATCTACACCTGAATCTTTTGAGTATGCATCTATTCCCCAAATGTTGATAGATGTATTTAGTTTTTTAAAAGGCTCGTACAAAAACAAAAAATCGGCAAGTCTTTTGCAATCTTCATGAAATTTATCTCTTTCATTTATTGAATAGCCTTCTGGAAGAAATACAATATCAAGTTTTTTTGCTGAATTTCCGGAATAATGAACTTTAAATTTCTCTGCAGAATTCACTTTTTCTTTTTTTACAAAATAACTATTTGGGTCTACAATAAATTCATGTTGTTTTACAAATTTGTTATTTCTATCCCTATTATGAATTTCAACTCTTACAGAATCTTTTGGATATGGAAAGACAAGAGTTTCTGATAACGTTTTTTTGATTTTTTTTGCTTCTTTTGTAGTTTGCCATTCCTGAAAAAGAGATGAAAAACCTCTAGAATAAATTAGGTTATTAGTTTTAAGGTCATAGACAAAAAACATATAATTTCCGTATCCAATAGTATCAATTAAGTTTACTTTCGATCCGCCCCAATATGGTTCTTCAATCAATTCATCAAAAGAGTATGAATCATTTTCTGAATTTCCGGTATGAAAATAATCGAGTCTTAACTGTTTATTATAGAAATATTTTAGAAAATCTATTTGTGCAGTTGCAGATACTGAAATTAATACTAAAAATATAATCACAAACTTTTTCATAAACTTCTCAAATTTTTGATTGAGTAATACTATTCTATATCTTTCTAGAGCCCGGTTTAACTGCCGGAGTTCCTTCTTTACACATAGGACATTCTTCCGAAAGATAAGAAACTACTTCCATTTTTAATGTACTCATTTGTGGAACACCAAAATCTACTTTCCCGTTACTACGGTCTACAATTATACCAACACCAGTAACATCAGCACCACTATTTTTTACAATATCAATAACTTCAAATACTGATCCTCCGGTAGTTACAACATCTTCGCAAACTAAAACTTTTTCACCTTCTTTAATTTCAAAACCACGTCTCAAAACTAAATCTTTGTCTGCTCTTTCCGCAAAAATAAACTTTTTATTTAGCAATCTTGCAACTTCTTGCCCAACTACAATTCCACCAATTGCAGGAGAAATAACGGTATCAATATCAAAATCTTTAAAGTATTCAGCAATAATTTTACAGATTGTTGTTGTATGTTGAGGATATTGTAAAACCTTAGCACATTGAAAATATTGACTACTATGTCTGCCAGAAGTAAGTAAAAAGTGACCATTTAATAATGCTTCGGTTTCTTCAAAAATGTTTAATAATTCTGAGTTATTCATAGGTTTTACTTTCTTTTTAATTGTTAATAGATTGTGTGTTTAAAGATAGACCAAATTTTGGACAAAAAAAAAGTATTAGAAAATATTTTCTAATACTTTTATGTAATTTTAATAAAATACTAAGAATTTATATTTTTAACTAAAGTTATAGTACAAACAGAAATGTCTGTAATAAAAAACTAATCAACTACTCCTTCAGAAGAATTTTCTTCTTTTCTAGTTTCATCTTCTGATTTTTTTTCTATTTTCTCAGCAGTAAAATAGAGTTCATCTAAATTAGATTTTTTCTTTACAATAATTCTATCACCTTCTACAAAAGCTTCTCTTAAAATTTCTTCAGCTAATGGATCTTCTATAAATTGCTGAATTGCTCTTCTTAACGGACGTGCCCCGTACTTCGGATCAAATCCTTTTTCCGCAATAAAATCTTCAGCTGCTTCATCTAGTTCAATTTCTATTTTACTTTCTCTAAGATTCTCAATTAAATCTCTCATCTCAATTGAGGCAATTTGTTTAATGTCTTCTTTTTCAAGATTTCTAAAAACAATTGTATCATCAATTCTATTTAAGAATTCCGGATTGAAGAGATTCTTCATTGCATCTTCAACTGTACTTTTTAGGTTACCATATTTATCTGTTGTGCTATCACCACCAAATCCGTAAGAACCTGTTTCTTTAATATTTTTGGTTCCTACATTCGAAGTCATAATGATAATCGTATTTTTAAAATCTACTCTTCTTCCCAAACTATCGGTTAACATTCCATCATCTAAAACTTGCAGCATAACATTAAAAACATCAGGATGTGCTTTTTCAATTTCATCAAAAAGAACAACTGAATATGGTTTTCTTCTCACTTTTTCAGTAAGCTGCCCGCCTTCTTCATAACCAACATATCCGGGAGGCGCTCCCACTAAACGAGAAACAGCATATTTTTCCATATACTCGCTCATATCAATTCTGATTAGTGCATCTTCAGAATCGAACAGATAACGAGCTAATTCTTTTGCCAACTGAGTTTTACCAACACCCGTAGGACCTAAGAAAATAAAACTACCAATAGGTTTTTTAGGATTTTTTAATCCGGCACGAGTTCTTCTGATTGCTTTGGAAAGTTTGGAAATAGCTTCATCTTGACCAATGATTTTTTCTTTAATAACAGAATCCATTTTCATAATTTTGGCAGATTCCCCTTCCACTACTCTCTTAACGGGAATACCTGTCATCATTGAAACAACTGTACCAATATCATCTTCACTTACATCATAAACTTCTGTTTTAGTTTTTTCTTCCCAATCTTTTTTAGCTTGCTCTAATTCAATCTGCAATTGTCTTTCTTTGTCTCTTAATCTTGCAGCTTCTTCATAATCTTGTTGTTTAACAACATCAATTTTTTGTTGTTTTACTTTTTCAACTCTTTCTTCTAATTCAAGAATTTCTTCCGAAACTCTAAAGTTTCCCATATGAACTCTTGAACCGGCTTCATCAAGAACATCAATTGCTTTGTCTGGGAAATAACGATCTGTAATATATCTATCACTTAATTTTACAGAAGCTTCTATGGCTTCTTGTGAGTATTTAACGTGATGATGCTCTTCATATTTGAATTTTATAAAATCAAGAATTTCTATTGTTTCTTTAACTGTTGGAGGTTCAACCATTACTTTTTGGAATCTTCTATCAAGCGCACCATCAGTTTCAATAAATTTTCTGTATTCATCTAAAGTTGTAGCACCAATACATTGAATGTCGCCTCTGGCAAGTGCAGGTTTAAACATATTTGAAGCATCTAATGAACCAGACGCTCCGCCTGCTCCTACAATTGTATGTAATTCATCAATAAAAAGAATTAAATCAGCAGCTTTCTCTAATTCATTCATTAACGCTTTCATTCTTTCTTCAAACTGACCACGATATTTTGTACCTGCAACCAATCCGGCTAAATCTAGAGTTACAACTCTTTTATCTTGAAGAATTCTAGGAACTTTTCTTTGATTAATTCGTAACGCCAAACCTTCAGCAATCGCAGTTTTTCCAACACCAGGCTCACCAATAAGCACAGGATTATTTTTCTTTCTTCTACTTAAAACTTGAGCTACTCTTTCAATTTCTTTTTCACGACCAACAACCGGATCAAGTTTATCGTCTGCAGCCATTTTAGTAAGATCACGACCAAAATTATCTAATACAGGAGTTTTTGTTCGTTCTGCCTTTTTACCTGCTTTACCACCTTGAGGTGAAGACATTTTAGGATTATCATTACCTTCAGGTGATTTACCACTTAAAATATTATTCAATTCTGTTCGAGCAGTTTCATAAGTAATGTTGAACTGATTTAATATTTGTGTGGCAACATTATCTTCATCTCTTAAAAGAGAAAGTAAAATGTGCTCAGTTCCTATAATATCTGATTTATAGATTTTTGATTCAATTTGAGTAATCTTTAAAACTTTTTCGGCTTGTTTTGTAAGCGGGATATTGCCAATTGTTAAAGTTCCACCTGAAATTTTAACAGTATCTTCTATTGTTTTCTTTAAATTTGCTAAGTCAATTCCAAGATTTAGCAGAATTTTTACCGCAACACCATGATTTTCACGTATAATACCTAATAAAAGATGTTCTGTACCAATATAATCATGACCAAGACGTAATGCTTCTTCCCTACTTAGCCTAATAACTTCTTGCACTCTTTCTGAAAAATTACCTTCCATGTTTTTACCAATCCTTGAAAATTTACTTTAATTGACATTTTTTAAATATATTAATATATAGATTGTTATTCCTCTTAGCAAGCTATAACAATTTTAGTAACTATAATCGAAATTTTATGCTACTTATTCATCACAAAAAAATTTATTATGATATATATTTTATAAAAATGATATTAGTCAAAAAAAAACTGAATATAAAACCAAATTATTACATTTATTCTCTTAAGCGAATTAACAAAAGCTGGAAATTGAGTACTTTTTATACATTATTCAAGTTAGAATACTTTTTTAAGGAAAAATTATCATAATTATTTTTACATAATACTAATTTTTCTATGATAAATCCAAATAAACTTTTGGTCTTAATTATTTATTTTTGCATCAGTAAATCACATCTGTCCAAAATAAAAAATACTGAATGACCTATATGCTTACTGGGCTTTAGCAAACGGCAAGCCAATAAGCAGGGTTAGGCTCCCAATAAGATACTTCACCTATTTAAAGTCTTTGATTGCGGGGCAAGCTAGCATTGAAGATATTTTTTTTTAGCAGTTGCTAATTTTCTCAGCCTGGAAAGGCTGAGTTACTCTAAAAATCCTTTTTTTTTGAAATGAGTAGCAACAAAGTTACTGGAATATGTGCCTTTACTCTTTTTTTTACGTCTTACATTTTTTCCTTTTTAATTTTTGATAGGGATTGTTTCTATCCGCTTAATAAATCTTAATTATTTATTTTTGCATCAGTAAATAATAATTTTCATAAACTCATACACTAATTTTTCTCAACATTCCGACTTTATTTTTACTAATTTTAAAGTACATTTTACAATTATATAATAAAAATAAATTAGAATAGAATAATCATTACAAGGAGAAATTATGGAGCCGTTTGCGGGTCTTTCAATTTTTATAATTATTGGTATTATTTTTTTCCTAATACTTTTCACCTATTTTGTACCAATAGGTCTTTTCATCACAGCATATTTTTCAGGTGTTAAACTTAAAATATTTAAAGATTTAGTTGGAATGAGACTTCGAAAAGTTTCTCCGGCAGTTCTTGTTAGGAACTTAATTTCTGCAACAAAAGCTGGTTTAACTTTAGAAAACTCAGCTCTTGAAGCTCATTATCTTGCAGGAGGAAATGTTACTAAAGTTGTTAACGCATTAATTTCTGCAAATAAAGCTAACTTAGATCTTTCGTTTGAAAAAGCTGCTGCAATTGATCTTGCAGGACGTGATGTTTTGGAAGCAGTAAAAATGTCTGTTGTTCCAAAAGTAATTGAAACTCCATTAGTTGCTGCTGTTGCAAAAGATGGAATTCAATTAAAAGCAATTGCCAGAGTTACAGTAAGAGCAAATATTGAAAGACTTGTCGGTGGTGCCGGAGAAGCTACAGTACTTGCAAGAGTTGGTGAAGGAATTGTATCAACAATTGGTTCAAGTGATACTCACAAAATTGTATTAGAAAATCCTGACAACATTTCTAAATCTGTATTATCAAAAGGTTTAGATGCGGGAACTGCATTTGAAATTCTATCAATTGACATTGCTGATGTTGATGTTGGTACAAATATCGGTGCTATTCTTCAAGCAGATCAAGCCGAAGCAGATTTAAAAGTGGCACGAGCTAAAGCTGAAGAAAGAAGAGCCGCTGCCGTTGCACTTGAACAAGAAATGAGTGCTAAGGTTGTTGAAGCTGAAGCAGAAATTCCTCAAGCAATGGCAGAAGCGTTTAGGAGCGGTAATATGGGAATTATGGATTATTACAATCTGAAAAATGTTCAATCAGATACAATGATGAGAAACAGTATTGCCGATAGTGATTTAGATAAAGATGATAAGAAATAATTATGGAAGATCTCTTTCAAATAATAATTATCATTTTTTTTATTGCTAGTTCAATTATTTCGTCAATAAAAAAGAACAAGAAAAATTCTAAGGCTAATACAAATAGTACAGCCGGTAAACCAGTTCAGACTAAAACAAAAACTAATCCGTTTACCGAACCGGAGCCTGTTGCTAAAAAGAAACAAAAAACTTCTGCAGAGCTTTTAGAAGAAATGCTCGGACTAAAATTAGAATTGCCGGAGCCTTTTCCCCAAGAGGCTCCAAAAGCATATTCTGAAGATACAATTGAGACCTGGGATCCGACTAAAGAATATGATGTTGAAAGTAACCCCACAGAAAAAATTAGTAATTATGAAGAAAAAATATCTGCAAAAAAATCTGAGTTAAAAGAAGATCAAAAAAAACATAAAGCGTTTACTAAAAAAGATAGTGAACTAAAACCAATTAAAGTAAAGAGAAGATCTAAAGCTAATCTTCTAATAAAAAAACAAAAAAATTTGAAAGACTTAATTGTTGTTCAAGAAATATTAAACAAACCCAAAGCTCTGCGTAGGTAATGCCAAAAAAGTACCACTTAACTAAAATAAATCAGATTGCCAATACACAACATGTATTTGATAAATCACATTTTGAAATTGATTATGAGAATGAATTAAATCAAGCTCAATTTGAAGCAGTATCTTCAACAGAAGGAGCTTATCTTGTTATTGCCGGTGCAGGAACCGGTAAAACTAGAACATTAGTATATCGAGTTGCACGCTTAATTGAAATGGGAATTGATCCCAAATCAATTTTACTTTTAACATTTACGCGAAAAGCATCAAAAGAAATGATGAATCGTGCAGCTATTCTTTTAGATAATAGATGCTCTAAAATTAATGGTGGAACATTCCACTCGTTTGCAAATTTAAATTTACGAAAATACGCTAAGCTTATTGGACTCGATTCAAGTTTTACAATTCTTGATCAAGGTGATAGCCAAGATATAATAAATTTAATTCGTGCTCAATTAGATTTAGTAAAGCTAAAAAAAAGATTCCCAAACAAATCAACAATCAATAAAATTTTAAGTTTATCGGTAAACACAGGTAAAAAAATTGAAGATATTGTTATAGAAGAATATCCACATTTTAGTGAATTCACCGATAAAATTATTGAAATAGGAAGAATTTATAAATCTTATAAAAAGCAAAGTCAGCTTTTAGATTATGATGATTTGCTTGTGTACTTACGAGACTTTCTAAATGATGCAGAAAAATCTCAAGCTTTAACAAGAACAATTCAATATGTAATGATTGATGAGTACCAAGATACAAATAAACTACAAGCAGAAATTGTACAGGGATTATCACTACATAATAACAATATTATGGTTGTTGGCGATGATTCTCAATCAATTTATTCTTTCCGTGGTGCTAATTTTAAGAATATAATGAACTTCCCAAATCTTTTCAAAAATGTAAAAGTTATAATGCTTGAAGAGAATTATAGAAGTACACAAAAAGTTTTAAACTTTGGTAATAAAGTAATTGATGCTGCAATTGAAAAATATCCTAAAAAATTATTTACACAAAAAACAGGTGGTGAACTTCCTGCAATTATTTCTGCTACAACAGAAAATATGCAATCCAGATTTATTGTCAATCGTATTTTAGAATTAAGAGAAGAAAATGTTTCACTAAATAATATCGCTATTTTATTTAGATCATCTTTTAGTTCATTCGATTTAGAAATTGAATTGAACAAAGCAAATATTCCTTATCTCAAATTTGGAGGTATGAAATTTATTGAAACTGCCCATGTTAAAGATGTTCTTGCATTTTTAAGAATCGCTGAAAATCCGAAAGATGTCGTTAGCTGGTATAGAGTTCTATTATTACACGAAGGAATTGGTCCAAAGAAAGCTCAAAACATTTTAGCTAAAATAACTAACGGCGAATGGAATTTAGATATTCATCCGGAAAAGACCCTATCAAAAACTGTTAAGGAAAATATTTTTAACTTATTTTTGTGTTTACATAAAATTCATACAAGTAAGCAATTGCCAACCGAATTAGCCGAAGCTGTTTTAGAATATTATAATCCTTTGTTTAAAACTAAGTATGACGACCATAATAAACGAAAAAAAGATTTAGATATTTTTATAAATATTACAGCAAATTATAAAAGCCTTACTTCTCTTTTGGCTGATATGGCTCTTGAACCACCAACTGAAAGTGTTGGTGATATTGGTGAAGAAGATAAAGATAATGAGAGTTTAACACTTTCAACTATTCACTCTGCAAAAGGTTTGGAATGGCACACTGTTTTCATAATTCATGCTGTTGAAGGATTCTTTCCATCGAGTATGTCGTATAATAAAATTGAAAGTCTTGAAGAAGAAAGAAGACTTATGTATGTTGCCTCCACTCGCGCTAAACAAAATCTTTATATTTCATATCCAATGAATATTTTTGATCGCCATAATGGTGTTACTCTTTCAAAACCTTCCAGGTTTATTTCCGATATGAATGAAGACTTAGCTGAAGAATGGCTTCTTGAAGAGGAATTTTAGAATATGGTTTATTTTCTAATTGCAATATTCTTAGTCTACATTTACATCTTTTTCAAATTCAAATATAAACCTATAGAAAAAGTCTCATCAACAAATGAACAAATAAGTATTGTTATTGCTGCAAAAAATGAAAGCCAAAATATTCCTACACTTATTGACTTTTTACAAAAACAGAATTATAATCCCTGTAATTATGAAGTTCTAATTGTTGATGATAATTCAACAGATTCAACATTTTCTATTGCAACACAATTAACAGAAAAATTAGATAATTATTCCGTGCTAAAGGCTCATGATAAAGTTCATGAAGGTAAACGCGGTGCCCTACAAATTGGGATTGAAAAAGCAAAGTATAGTAATATTTTAATAACTGATGCTGATTGTAAACCAAATCCTGATTTTCTTAAAACCTATTCTTCTAAATTTTCGAAGAATTATGATTTCATTTTTGGAGTAGCTCCTTTTATACAAGCAAACTCTTTAACAAATAAAATTTCATGTTTCGATAACCTCTGGGTTCACATTTTAACTTTTTCTTTTGCAAATATTAAACTTCCCTATTCAGCAGCAGCAAGAAGTTTTGGATTCAAGAAAAGTTCTTTTGAAAAAGTTGAAGGATATAATAATACAAAAGAAACAATAAGTGGAGATGATGATTTACTTTTACGCGAAGCAGTAAAAAAAAATCTAAATATTGGAACGGTAATAAATCAAGAAGCATTTGTTTTTTCTAAATCTAAATCAACTATTCTTGAATTTATAAATCAAAAATCTCGACATACATCAACATCAAACTATTATTCGTTAAAAACAAAAATATTTCTTGGTCTTTGGCACTCTCTTAATATCTTTATGTTACTTTCACCTTTGTTTTATTTGATAAGTCCAATCTGGAGTGTTTTATTTTTCTTTAAACTTCTTAGTGATATTTTTATAATAAAGTTACTGATGAAAAGTTTTGGTTACAGTTTTTCAATTTTCCAAATTATATTTCTACAAATTATTTATGAATTGCTAATAATCGTTAATTATATTAAAGGTTCTTTTGGTAAACCTAAATGGTAGAAATTTTATTAACTAATAGATAGTCTATTTATTAAGTAATTTTCTTTTTCTTAATAACTTTCTTTTCAGAACTCAAACTGCTATTTTTACCATTATTTTTGAGGCATTTATGAATTATTCTAAATTATTAGAAATAGCGAACAAAGCAAAATCAAATTCCTATTCTCCTTACTCTAATTTTAGAGTTGGAGCAGTTTTAGTTGCAAAAAATGGGTCTCTTTATACAGGAACAAATGTTGAAAATTCTTCATACGGACTAACAAATTGTGCTGAAAGAACGGCAGTCTTTAAAGCTATTACAGAAGGTGAACAAGAATTTAGTACAGTTGTAATAACTAGCGATTCTGATGATTTTATTACTCCGTGTGGAGCTTGTCGTCAAGTATTGATGGAAATATGTGGACCTGATCTAGAAGTTATAATGAGCAATGCTAATAACGAAATTAGAATACTAAAATTAAGTGAACTACTTCCACTTTCATTCAATAAGGATTTTTTAGATAAATGATGGAATTTACTCCCCACTCAGTACCTGTTGGAACAGGTTGGATTGAAGTTATTACAGGCTGCATGTTTAGTGGCAAAACAGAAGAATTAATTAGAAGATTAAGAAGAACAAAAATTGCAAAACTAAATGTCCTAATATTTAAGCCAAAAATTGATGATCGATATTCGGAAAAAGAAATTGTTTCTCATAGTGAACAATCACTACCATCTACTATGGTTGAGTCTGTACAAGAAATTCTAGAATTATCAAAAGATGCTCAAGTAATAGGAATTGATGAAGCTCAATTTTTTAATGATGATTTACCTGATGTTTGTAATAAATTAGCTGACCAAGGAAAGCGAGTAATTGTTGCAGGGCTTGATCAAGACTATCGTGGAATTCCTTTTGACCCTATTCCACAATTATTAGCCCAAGCAGAATACATTACAAAAACTCTTGCTATTTGTGTAAACTGCGGTAATCCGGCTGATAAAACACAACGTACAGTTACAACTAAGGATAGGGTTGTAGTAGGTGCATCAGATTGTTATGAAGCGCGTTGTAGAAAATGTCATTATATTCCTAGAGAGGAGTAAGAGGTTATGGACTTTTTAGCCATACTAAGAGGAATTTTTGGTGTTCTTGTAATTATTGGAATTGCTTTTCTTTTTTCAAATAACAAAAAAAAGATTAATTGGGAATTAGTTGGAACAGGACTTTTAATTCAATTTATTTTTGCAATTTTTATAATAAAAGGTGATGTTTTAGGAAGTTACTTTTCTCCTTTTGGCTGGCCTAAAATGTTTTTTAAATTTGTAAGTAGTTTTTTCGTTCTAATATTAAATTTCACTTCTGATGGAGCAGCCTTTGTTTTTGGAGATTTAGCATTAGCCCCAGGTTCAGAAGGTTCTTTGGGTTTCTTTTTTGCTTTTCAAGTATTACCAACAATTATTTTCTTTGCTACATTAATGTCCGTTCTTTATCATCTTGGAATTATGCAAAAAATTGTTCAAGGAATGGCGTGGATAATGTCAAAATTACTTGGAACAAGTGGAGCAGAATCTTTATCTGTTTCAGCAAATATTTTTGTCGGACAAACAGAAGCTCCTTTAATGATAAAACCATATCTCAAAGGACTAACTAAAAGTGAACTGCTAACAATTATGACCGGCGGTATGGCAACTATAGCCGGTGGAGTTATGGCAGCTTATATTCAAATGTTAAGTCAATCTTTTGGCGAAACAATGGGATTAGCCTTAAACGAAGCACAGCTAATGTTTGCCACGCATTTACTTGGTGCAAGTGTCATGGCAGCTCCTGCTTCCTTGGTATTATCAAAAATAATTTTCCCTGAGGTCGAAAAACCTGAAACCAAAGGGAGTGTAAAAGTAAATGTTGAAAAGACAGCATCAAATACAGTAGAAGCTGCAGCAATTGGTGCTTCTGATGGTTTACAATTAGCTATAAATGTTGGTGGAATGCTAATAGCTTTTATTGCCTTAATTGCTTTAATGAATTACTTTCTTGAATATATAGGTGGCTTAACAGGGTTAAACGCTATTTTAATGGAACATTACAATAAGCCCTTAAATTTGCAAATGTTGTTTGGATTGATTCTACAATTTTTAGCTTTGGCAATAGGAGTTCCTTCTGAAAGTGCTGTACAGTTTGGAAGTATGTTTGGTTCAAAAATAATTTTAAATGAGTTTGTTGCATATTTTGAACTAAGTAATGCTATTCAATTAAAAGAAATAGTAAATGAAAAAGCTATTCTAATGGCTACCTACGCATTATGTGGATTTGCAAACTTTAGTTCAATTGCAATACAAATTGGTGGGATAGCCCCAATTGCACCAAACCAAAGAAAAAATTTAGCTGCTCTTGGAATGAAAGCTGTTCTTGGTGGCTCACTTGCAACTTTAATGACTGCAACATTAGCCGGAATTTTATTTTAACTTAAATTAATAACTATGATTGATCTCGAATTTATTTATAAAAATCTTATTAAATATATAAACAAAGAAAAACCTTTTGATCCTGAAATTGCTTTAATACTTGGAAGTGGCCTCGGAGACTTTGCAAATAATATTAATGTTTCTAAATCTATTCCGACTAAAGATATTCCCGATTATCCGCTATCTACTGTAGAAGGACATAAAGGATTTTTACACTTTGCCGAATTAAATGGAAAAAAGATTTTAGTTTTTCAAGGTAGAATACATATTTACGAAGGTTATCCTATAGAAAATTGTATTTTACCAGCATTTATTGCTCAAAAATTAAATGTAAAAGAATTACTTGTAACAAATGCCGCCGGAGGAGTTAACTTAGATTTTAAACCAGGCGACTTAATGTTGGTTACAGGATTCTTTTCTCAAAATATTAAAAAAGAATTATCTCAACTATTTAACTCGTTTTCTATTGAAAATAGAATTTCTTTAAGCAATCTTCCCTCAAAGGAATTTAATGATATAATTAGAACTGCCGCAATTGAAGAAAAAGTATTCTTAAAAGAAGGTACATATTGGTTTAATAAAGGTCCAACTTACGAAACTCCTGCAGAAGTAAAAATGCAAAGAAAATTTGGGGCAGACTCTGTTGGAATGTCAACAGTACACGAAGCAATATTTGCCGCATATCATAAAATTGAAGTTGCATCAATTTCTTTAATTACAAACCATGCAGCCGGTTTAGCACCCGAAAAACTTTCTCATAAAGAAGTTATTGAAGCAGCCGAACTTGCAAAAGAAAAATTTGAGAGATTAGTAAAATCAATAGTAAAATTATCTTAACTCTTTTTTCACTCTAATGATTGAAGTATAATGACTATTAGAATTATTATTTTAAATATATTTCTCTTATCAGCATTTTTATTAAATGCACAAGTAATTACTGTATTAGATAAAGATACCAACAATCCTTTGGAATTTGTTTCATTATATAGTGATTCCCCCAAAGCTATTAGTACAACAAACAGTTATGGACAAACAGAAATAATATCATTTTTAGGTTCTAAAAAAATCACATTTCAATTATTGGGATATAAAACTGTCTCGCTTTCTTATAAAGAAATTGTTGACAAACATTTTGTAATTTTACTTTCCACTTCGCATATAGCACTTGATCAAGTAATTGTTTCTGCAACAAAATGGAAACAAAGGAATCGTGAAATTCCTTCGAGAGTTAGTACTATTTCTCCTAAAGATATAGTTTTACAAAATCCTCAAACTGCTGCGGATTTATTAAATATCTCAGGTGAAGTTTATATTCAAAAAAGTCAGCAAGGTGGTGGAAGTCCTATGATTAGAGGGTTTGCAGCTAACAGAGTTCTAATTAGCATTGATGGTATTAGAATGAATAACGCTATTTTTAGAAGTGGGAATCTTCAAAATGTAATTTCCATTGATCCCTTCTCCATTGAAAATACAGAATTGTTATTTGGTCCCGGCTCAATAATTTACGGAAGTGATGCTATAGGCGGAACAATGAACTTTTTTACAGTTACTCCAAAATTTTCCTTAAATGAAAAACCAATTATTAAAGGAAATGCGCAATATAGATTTTCTAATGCAAATAAAGAAAATACAGGACATTTTGATATTAATATTGGCTGGAGGAATTTTTCTGCTTTAACAAATATTTCTTATAATACTTTTGATAATTTGGTTATGGGTTCTAATGGACCAAATGACTATTTGAGAAATCAATATGTTAATAAAAAAGATAAAATTATTTTCAACACTAACCCCGAAGAACAAATTTATACAGGATATACTCAACTAAATTTAATGCAGAAGTTCCGATATTCTCCAAACTCCCATTGGTATTTCGATTACGGATTTTATTACTCAGAAACATCCGATTATGATAGATATGATAGATTAATAAGAACTAAAAAAAATGGATCCCCAAAAAGTTCTGAGTGGTATTACGGTCCGCAAATTTGGATGATGAATAATATAAACATTACTAATCTTACTGTTAATCCACTTTATGATCATTTTGTAATTCGAGTTGCACATCAACTTTTTAAAGAAAGCAGAAATGATCGTGATTTTTTAGGTGAAGACCTGACAATGAGAAAGGAAAAAGTTAATGCTTTTTCTTTAACTTTAGATTTCAATAAAAATATTGATCAAAAATGTAAATTAAGTTATGGAATTGAAGGAATATACAATAATGTTAATTCTATTGGCTCTATAAAAAACATACATACAGGCAGTATAAAAAAAGCAGCTTCAAGATATCCTGAGTCCGATTGGTTTTCACTTGCTGGATATTTTGTTTATCAAAGGCATATTAATTCTGAATTATTTATGCAAACAGGATTACGATATAATTTATTTAATATTCAATCTGAATTTGACACTACATTTTATCCATTTTCTTTTACTTCTACTAACTTAACTAATAGTGCTTTAACCGGTAGTTTAGGATTTGTTTACACTCCTATAAAAAGTTGGGTATTTGGAGTAAATTTATCAACTAGTTTTAGAGCTCCCAATGTTGACGACATTGGAAAAATATTTGATTCTGAACCAGGGTACGTTGTTGTTCCAAATCCAAATTTAGATTCAGAATACGCATACAATGCAGAGTTTAATATTGCAAAAGTATTTAACAAATTATTAAAAATTGATTTTAGTGTTTATTATACATATTTGGATAATGCATTAGTTAGAAGAGCATTTAAATTTAACGGCTTAAGTAATATTTATTATGATGGAGAACTTAGCAAGGTACAAGCAATACAGAATGCAGCGTACGCATATATTTACGGTTTTCAAACCGGATTTGTTTTTGACATTTGTAAAAATATATACATTTCAGCAAATATAAATTATCAAAAAGGTGAAGAAGAAGTTGAAGATGGAACTACATCACCTTTACGACATGCTGCTCCATTTTTCGGAAAAACTCAATTAACTTATAATGAAGATAATTTGCAGTTAAAATTGGATTTAGTTTATAATAGTAAAATATCAAATTCTGATTTAGCAGAGACTGAAAAAGCAAAAAAATATCTTTATGCAAAAGATAAAAACGGGAATCCATATTCACCAAGCTGGTATACATTAAACTTTAATATGTCCTATAAAATCTTAAATAATCTTTTAATCACTAGCGGTATTCAAAATATTACTGATCAGAGATACAGACCTTATAGTTCAGGTATTGCTGCTGCAGGAAGAAATTTTGTAATTTCAACAAAATATTCTTTTTAATTTTTTAACTTGAAGAAATAAATGCAGCCGCTGAAATAATAGCTGTTTCTGCCCTCAATCTATTTTTATTAAGCTTTACAAGTATTTTATTCGGAATGTTTACAACTTCTGTTTCAGTTAATCCGGCTTCGGGACCAAAAATAAAATTTACCCTTTTTTCTTTTATTATAGTCTTCGCAATTTCATTTATTTTTTTCTCGCCCAACTGATCAAAAACTATATTTTGGTAGTTATTATCTAGTTTCAATTTTTTAGAAAATGTAAATGTAGGTTTATATGCTTGTAAACTTTGTTTCATAGCAGCAATGCCAAGTTTATTCCATCTTTCTAGCTTTATTCCTCTCTTATAACTTTTCTCTGCCGAATATATAACAAAATTTGTAATACCTAATTCCACACATTTTTCTATCGCAAATTCTAATCTATCAGATGTTTTAAGTATTGGAAGAAAAAATGTAATATTTGCGAACTTTTCATCTAACTTAAAACTTTTTTTTATTTTTAATAAAATATTCTTCTTTGGTTCAATTTTTATTATTTCAGATTCAAAAACTTTTCCAATACCATTAGTAACATAAATTGAATCACCAATATTATGCCTCATTACTAATGTAATATGTTTCGTTTCTTCTTTATCTAAAACGATATCATTATCTCTAATTTGGCTTGGGTCTGCGTAATAAAATTCAGTATTGGAAAAAATCATTTAATAATTAACCTTTTTTAAAACCAAAAATAAATCCGACTAAAGCAGAAATTGAAAAAGGAATATTTCTAAAAATAATATCTCGTATGGATGAAGTAGGGATTTCTGTTTGTTTAACAACTTCAACTGCAGTATCTTTCCAAGAGAGCCAATCAACATGAATATAATTGTTATATATTGCTACTTGAAGAAATATAAAAGCTAATGCAATAAGAAAGATAAGTAATTTAGATATTTTTTTTGAAAGATAACCAATAGCAACACCAGTTAATAATCCGATGCCTGCTGTTTTAAGTGCAAATAATATTATATCCATAATAAATTCTCAAAAAGAAAAGCCTGATTCAATTATGAATTCACCTTTATTAAATTCGTTAAAAGCATATTCAAATCTAACTGCATTATAAGGTAAAACTAGTAAAGTCAGTCCAAATCCCCAACCAGTATCAAGATTTTTTAAACGAGGTGATTCACCATTATTATAAGTTAAACCTGAATCTATAAATAAATTCATATATAAACCAATTCTTGCTGAAGTTAATTTCTTAGGTAATACAGGTAGATCCAGACTAAAATCCCATACTTTAATTATAGGATAATTAACTTCAAAGGATGTTAAAAAGTAATTATTCCCTTCTCGTTTATTAAATCTATGTCCTCTTATATATTCGCTATCACCAAGTAATGAAAGAGCATAGAAAGGAATTGAAGAACCAAAAGTATTTCTGAATGCTCCACGCCACTTAGCTGATAAATTACCATATATTAAATTATACTTCCTTAAATCAACTTTTAAAGTATTGTAAGAAATATCATTAATTCCCAAACCTTTATGTAAATATATTACAGAAGCAAATGTTCCATCATTGGAAAATTGTTTAAGATTTCTATTATCAAGTTCATAACTAAAACCTAAAGAATAAATTCGGTCAATTTTTTCTTTCGAAGCAGATAAACTTCTAATGTTTTTAGGAAGTTCGATATATTCATACATTGAAGTTTGAGAAATTTTATTATATTGATTAAATCTGTAACCAATAGAAACCGAACCAAATATATAATTATATTTGAATGAAACATTATTTAATCTCTCTGCTTCTATACTTTTGTTAGCAATATTTGTATAACCTAATTTCATTCCAAAAGTTAGTTTCTTACCTGTAATTAGAACAGGATTATAATAAGACAAGGAATATGTTGGATCATAACCGAATGTTACAACACCCCATAAAGTTTCGTTTCTTCCTCTAAAATTCTTGTATAAAATTGCAAGTCCATAAGTTGAACGCCTAAAAGAATTCTCACGAAGGGATAAATAAGGTAAAGGATAAATATACCATGCTTCTTCTATTTTTATTTCAACAATATTTTTTCCTAATTCGTTTGTAACTATAAAATCTACTTTGTTAAAAATTCCGAGACTGAAAACTCTTTCTTTATTATAGCTTAGTTGATATTCAGAAATTATATCACCGGATTTGAAATCTAGTTCTCTTAAAATTATATGCTCTTCAGTTATTTCATTTCCTGTAATTTTGATTGACTCGACTTGAATTGTTTTTGCAGTATCTAATACTACATCAAAAGCCGAGAGGCTGTAAGGTAAAAAAATAAACGTAATTATAAATAGTAAAACTAATTTCAATTTATATCTCAAAAAAACTAATAGAATAATTTGTAAAGATTTGAAAAATATCTTTGTAAATCTAGTTACAAAAACTATGATCGACTTTTATACATGAATTTTGAATAACAACAATGTTATTTTCAATTACTTCTTTTACTGCTTTATCATTTCTAATACCTAATTGAAGCCATAAAACTTTTGGATTTATAGAAATAACATCTTTAATAATTTGTGGAATGTCTTCAGATTTCCTGAAGACATTCACAATATCAATCTTATCGGGTATTTCGGACAAATTGTTGTAGACACAAATTCCATCTGCATCCGTAAATGCCTTATTGGGATTTACACCATATACTTTATAACCAGCATCTACTAAATAATTGGTAATTCTTCTACTTGTTCTGTCCTTATTGCTAGAAATACCAACTACTGCAATTGTTTTACAATTCTTTAGAATTGCACATTTGTCTTCCAATTCTTCACTATAACTATTCATATTCTTCTATTGGAATACAACTACAAATTAAATTTCTATCTCCATAAGCATTGTCTATACGACCAACAGTAGGCCAAAATTTATTTTCTTTAACCCAATCAGCCGGAGTAACCGCCTTGCTAATTGAATAAGAATGTTTCCATTCATTAACAATATCATCTAGAATATGTGGAGCATTTTTTAGTACATTATCTTCATTATCAGCTTCACCATTTTCAATTTCTTTAATTTCATTATAGATCATTTCCATAGTAGCACAGAATTTATCCAATTCAGCTTTTGATTCACTTTCAGTTGGTTCTACCATTAAAGTTCCCGGAACCGGAAATGAAACAGTTGGGGCGTGATATCCATAGTCCATTAATCTTTTAGCTATATCCTCAACTTCAATATTTGCTGTTTGTTTAAATTTTCTAGTATCAAAAATTAATTCATGAGCAATATAACCGTGTAAATTTGTATAAAGCACTTTATAGATTTTACCCAATTTTGCTCTAATATAGTTTGCATTTAATATTGCAATTTCACTAGCTCTTCTTAATCCAGCAATTCCCATCATTCTTATATATGCATAAGGAATAGATAATACAGAAGCACTTCCCCACGGAGCAGATGAAACTGCTGGAATTGATTTACCTCTTTCAATATCAACTACTGAATGACCTGGTAAATATTGAGTCAATTCTCTAGTTACTGCAATAGGACCAACACCCGGACCACCACCTCCATGTGGAATTGCAAAAGTTTTATGTAGATTTAAGTGACATACATCAGCTCCAATTATACCAGGATTTGTAATCCCTAATTGAGCATTAAGATTTGCACCATCCATATAAACAAGTCCACCATTCTCATGAATTGCCTCTATAATCTCAATAATGCTTTTCTCAAATACACCATGTGTTGAAGGATAAGTAACCATTAGAGCTGCTAAATTTTCTTTATGAAGAGCCGCTTTCGCCTTTAAATCCTCAACATCAATATTTCCTTTTTCATCACATTTTATAATTACAATTTTACCGCCTGCTAATACTGCACTTGCAGGATTTGTACCATGAGCAGATGAAGGAATTAGAACAACATTTCTATGAAAATCGCCTCTATCTTGATGATAAGCTCTGATAACAAGCAACCCTGTATATTCCCCTTGTGCACCAGAATTAGGTTGCAACGATACACCAGGTAGACCTGTAATCTCTCCTATTTGTTTTTCTAATCGCTTGATTAATTCTAGATAACCTTCTGCTTGGTTAAGCGGTGCAAACGGATGAACATTTGTAAACCCTGTATAGGAAAGTGCAAATAATTCAGAAGCCGCATTTAACTTCATTGTACACGATCCTAATGGAATCATAGAAGTTGTGAGAGATAAATCTTTCTTTTCAAGATATTTTATATATCTCATTAATTCTGTTTCTGAATGATACTTAGAAAAAACTTCATGAGTTAAATATTCTGATGTTCGTAATAACTCGTTTGGAATTACATCTTTTTCAGAATGATTAGTATTTTCTTTTTTAGAGAAAACTTGAGCAAGAATATTTAACAATTTATCAATATCGTTAAGTGTAATAGTTTCGCCAATGTTGATTGAAACTGTATATTTATCAATATATCTTAAATTTATTTCATTTTCTTCAGCTATATTTTTTAATTCAGAAACTTTCTCAGCTTCAGTTGAAAATGTAATAGTATCGAAAAATGATTTATTTACAATTTTCACATCAAGATCAAGAAGTGCCCAATATAAATATTTTGTTAATTCATGTATATGTAATGCAATATTTTTAATTCCTTCAGCTCCATGGTAAACAGCATACATTCCTGCCATTATAGCTAAAAGAACCTGAGCTGTACAAATATTACTTGTTGCTCTTTCTCGTTTAATATGTTGTTCTCTTGTTTGAAGTGCCATTCTTAAAGCTCTTCTACCTTTTGAGTCAACTGAAATACCAATAATTCTACCAGGAATTGCTCTTTTATATTCTTCTTTTGTAGCAAAATAACCGGCATGTGGTCCGCCAAAACCTAAAGGAACTCCAAACCTTTGAGTTGAACCTACAACACAATCAGCTCCAAATTCACCAGGAGCTTTTAATAAAGCTAAACTTAAAATATCAGCTGCAACAATTGTAAATATTCCTTTTTCTTTTGCAGATGCAAAAAGCTCTTCGTAATTATTTATACTTCCATCATTAGATGGATATTGTACAATTACTCCGAAAACATCTTCAGTTAAATCAAAGTCAGATTCCGGAACAAATTTCAATTGTATTCCTAAAGACAGTGCTCTTGTTTTTAACACATCAATTGTTTGCGGAAAAATATTTTCCGAAACCAAAAGAACATTTGACTTTTTCTTTTCTCCCTTTCTTAACCCAAATAACATACTCATTGCTTCTCTGGCAGCAGTGCCTTCATCAAGTAATGATGCATTTGCTAAAGGCATTCCGGTAAGATCCGAAACCATAGTTTGGAAATTTAATAATGCTTCAAGTCTTCCTTGAGATATCTCTGCTTGGTACGGAGTATACTGTGTATACCAACCGGGATTTTCTAATACATTTCTTTTTATTACGCTAGGAGTAATTGTTTCATTATAGCCCTGACCAATATAATTTTTAAATAATTTATTCTTCAACGCTAATCTTTCTACATCAGCTAAAAGTTCTACTTCTGAAAAGGGTTCCTCAAGATGTAATTCTTCTTTTAATAAAATGTTATCCGGTACTGTTTCATCAATTAATTCATCAATTGATTTAACACCTATTTCATTTAACATTTCTTGAATTTCGTTTTCTCTTGGGCCTATATGCCTATCAACAAATTTTTCTGTTTTAAATCTATTTTCCATAATATTCTCAAAGGTATATTTGCAAATTTATTTATCATAGAAAAATAAAGAAATTGTAGCTCAAAGCGAATAAAATCTTAAAAAAGTTGTATTTTTATTACTACCGTTACTAAAGTCTAAAATACAACTTAATTATTTGAAAGCGAGTTAAATTGGCTGGATATGTTCATGATTTTAAAATAACCACTATCAGAGTTAAAATAAGAGAACTTGTACTCAATCAACCAGAAAAACAAAATAATTTTTTTCATCGTGAATCTCTGAGTTTTCTATCTTGATTATTGAATTTCCTAAACCATCTTAAATCTTATTCGTCAATTGACTTTTATTCTCTTTAGGAAAACATCAAATCAATAATAGGTATTGTCTATAAGTTTTTATGATTTGATATTTCCAAGCTCTCTTTTTTTATTTAAATCTCTGTCTCAAAATTAAATTTATCTAACTCAACTTGGATTAAATCAATTTCTTTTTCAGTAGCTTCAAGTAATTCATCTCTTTGGATTGTACCCAATTCAGACTCCCATTCTGTTACCTCAGAATTCCAGCGTTCATCTAATATTTTTCCTTCCTTAATTGTTAATTTTCTAAGGAATGTTGCAAAAGATTTAAGTTCAGCAAGTCTAAATATTCTATTTTGA
>PDWI01002307.1_pt1 | contig 30025 bp, 26 predicted proteins | sample 1430891 | NCBI WGS metagenome assembly PDWI01 (sample SAMN01162508, study PRJNA174530) | Oral metagenome, whole genome shotgun sequencing project. | biome: Marine environment; feature: Marine mammal; material: Swab sample of the gingival sulcus; isolation source: swab sample of gingival sulcus... | reverse complement strand
CAAATCAAAACGTTACTTGGAGCAGTAGCAACAATAGCGTTGCAACAGTAGGTACTAATGGTTTAATAACCGGCGTAGCAGCAGGTACAGCAACCATTAGGGCAACTACCGATGACGGTAACTTTACGGCAACTTGTGCAGTAACAGTTGAAACGGCAACAGTATCAGTAACAGGCGTAACATTAAACCCAACAACTGCAACTATGTTGGTAGGCGGTACTCAACAACTTACAGCAACAGTACAGCCTGTTGATGCCACAAATCAAAACGTTACTTGGAGCAGTAGCAATAATAGCGTTGCAACAGTAGGAACTAATGGTTTGATAACAGGCGTTTCAGCCGGAACAGCAACAATAACAGCAACTGCCGAAGACGGTAACTTTACAGCAACTTGTTCGGTAACAGTTGAAACAGTAACCGTATCTGTAACAGGCGTAACAGTAAACCCAACAACTGCAACTATGTTGATAGATGGAACACAACAACTAACAGCAACAGTATTGCCTGTTGATGCAACAAATCAAAATGTAATTTGGAGCAGTAGTGATAATGGCGTTGCAACAGTTGGAACTAATGGTTTGATAACGGGCGTTTCAGTCGGAACAGCAACCATTACGGCAACTACCGAAGATGGCAACTTTACGGCAACTTGTGCAGTAACAGTTGAAACAGCAACTGTATCAGTAACAGGCGTAACAGTAAACCCAACAACAGCAACTATGTTGATAGATGGAACTCAATAGCACCGGCAAATGCCACAAATCAAAACGTAAATTGGAGCAGTAGTGATAATAATATTGCAACAGTTGGGGCTAATGGTCTAATAACAGGCGTTTCAGCCGGTACAGCAACCATTACGGCAACTACCGAAGACGGTAGCTTTACGGCAACTTGTGTGGTAACAGTTGAAACAGCAACCGTATCTGTAACAGGCGTAACAGTAAATCCAACTTCATTAACCGTAGCAATAGATAGCACGCAACAACTTACAGCAACAGTTAGCACCGGCAAATGCCACAAATCAAAACGTAAATTGGAGCAGTAGTGATAATAATATTGCAACAGTTGGGGCTAATGGTCTAATAACAGGCGTTTCAGTAGGAACAGCAATTATTACGGTAACTACAGCTGACGGCGGATATACTGCAAGTTGTGAGTTAATAGTTACTAAGCCGATAGCAGTTGAGGAGATAGATAATACATTGAATTTAAGTATATATCCAATTCCTGTAAGTGATATTTTATATATAGAATTATCGGAAAATAATTTTGGCGTAGAACTTTATAATATGTTCGGTCAGCAGGTATTGAAAGCACAAAATGAACGTGAGATACCTGTGTCAAAATTATCAAGTGGTATTTATGTTTTAAAAATTACGACCGAAAAAGGCGTTTACAGTCGCAAGATTGTAAAAGAATAAAAATTGTTTGCTAATACTATCCAATGGGTTTAAACCCATTGGAAGTTGACAAGAGAGCATGCTCCCTTGTTAAATAGGAGATAGAAAAAAGAGATGTTGTACGCAACATCTCTTTTTTTTGTAAAATTTTGTGGTAAATTTATTTTTATTTTTGAGTTTTGTTGTTTACTTTGTTGTTAGTAAAAGGAGGATATTTTAAAATTTTACAAGTATAATTATTCAACACTTTGTTTAATTGTAAATTATTAATTGTTGAATATAAATCATTGATGGGTAGGTAGTTATCGTACGCGAGCATCGAGATAAAGAGTTGATTATAAGTTTTTTGCAATAAAAATAACAAACTATTAATTACTTGTGGATGTAATAATAAACATACAATTATGCCAAAACTTAAATTCATTTTGATTTTGTTACCGATATTTTTTATTTCGGGAACTATACATAAGCTTAAAGCACAATCGGAAGATAACTTGACAAGAAAAGAGAAGCGTAAATTGCGTGCTAAATACATAAACGTAGGTGTTGGTACGGGAGGAGCGGTATTTAGAGATTTTGCAACCTCGCCGCTTTTCTATCGTGGTAGTCTCAGTACTTTTTCGTTGTCGTATTTAAGTGCCGATAAGTACAAGGAAACGGAGGCAGGTGCGGCTTTTAGTCCCGGATTTTTCTTAGCTTCTTCTAACGACAATTTAACTACAAGTTTGCTTTTTAAATTTAATTTTTTCTATTCACAATTACATCGATTAAAAGTCCTTTCAAACGATAAATTTAATACCAAAGTAGGATTTATGGTTGATAATTTTTCAAATGTAAGGATAAATCGACAATTGATGAATAACGCTTTGGGACTGGAATTTTTTATGAATGCTTTTGGCTCTGTAAAAGTAACAAAAGATATAAGTCGTAAAGAAATTAAACATAAAAAGTTTTTATTTATTAAATATCGCTTGAAACCTAAAAAACGAAAATTATCGTTTAGACTTAATGTGGGTATACTTAATAATGCTCTCAGAAACGGCTATGTTTATATAGACCAGTCAGCTTTATTAAATAAATTTGACCCTTTGGCTGCACATGAACTTAAAACATTGTCGGGAATTAGGTTGCGTACCGAATTGAATTTTACCCGATTTTTGAAAAATAAAAACGGCATACGGCTTTCATACGTATGGGATGCTTGTAAAACAACTGATTTTACCGACAATTTTGAAATGGCATATCATATCGTAAAATTTTCATTTTTATTTAATTTAAATAACAGATAAATCATGTCTTGTAAAAAAATATACCTATTTTTCATAGTATCAGTTTTTGCGCTAAGCTCTTGTGAATATCTTATTTTTGAAAAAGACCTTGCATCGTCGGAGGCTATAGAAAATTTTAATTATTTATGGACAGAGTGCGACGAAAAATATTCTTATTTTGATTTGAAGGAAATAGATTGGGATGCAGTAAAAGAAAAATATTCTGCCAAAATATATAAAGGAATGAGCGATGATTCGCTTTTCAATGTGCTTGGCGCAATGCTTAGCGAACTTCGCGACGACCATACAAATTTAATTTCCGATTTTAATATATCACGTTTTGGGGTTACTTATCTCGGGCAAGATAATTTTGATTGGCGAATTATTGTAGATAATTATTTGGGACAAGATTATTATATGTCAGGTCCTTTTAAGCATGGTTTTTTGCAAAATAAGGAAATAGGATATATTCGTTTTCCGGCATTTACGGGGACTGTAAGTGAGAAAAATCTTGATTTTGTTTTGACAAGGTATAAAGACACTAAAGGAATAATTTTAGACCTGCGCGAAAATGGTGGCGGTACCGTAACTGATGTTTTTAATCTTTTAAGCAGGTTTGTTGATGAGAAAACACTGACAAATTATTCGCGAATAAAAAACGGACCCGGACATAATGATTTTTCGGAAGCAGAGGAGGTTTACGTTGAGCCTTTTGATGGTATCAGATATACAAAAAAAATCGCAATGCTGACAGATAGAGGGACATATAGCGCAGGTTCTTTTACTTCGCTTGCCGCAAAGGCTATTCCCAATATTGTGCTTATAGGTGATACCACAGGCGGTGGCTTGGGCTTGCCCAATGGAGGACAATTGCCTAATGGTTGGACATATAGATTCTCTGTAACACAGGCTCTTACGCTTGATAAAAGTCCTGATTACGAAAACGGAGTGCCGCCGGATATTACAGTGCTTTTTGATTGGACTGACCTTACTAAAGATGAAATTTTGGAAAGAGCAATTATGGAGCTTGAATAGCATTTCTTCTTAAAAAGAAATTTAATATCGCTTATTCTTCTTTATTGATTATAGTTGAATCGTTTAATATGGGCGGTATACTGTCGGGTTTATTTTTTTGACTTTCATTTTTTCTAAATTTAAAAAATCTGAATTTATCAAATTCTCTTCTCCAGAAAAAACCAACACCTTGTGTGTAAAGTCCGTTTGCGTATGTGTAGTCGTCATTGGCTTTATTGAAAGCTCTTAACTGAATAGAGCCTTGTGGGTTCAATTTTAAGTTTATATCAAGTTCGCCCACGAGGTTTTGATTTTTTGCATTTGGGTCAGGGTCTTTCAAGCCTCCGCCTACACCAAAGTTTGTGCCTATTGTTATACGGTCGTCCCAAAGTCTGGTTCTTAATTCTACGGCTAATTCATCAGTGGTCATATCGTTACCTGTTTGGTAATTAAGCCCTACGTCAAGGTCTTTAGATATGCCTGATAAATGCCTGTTTAGTTGATTGCTCAATAATTCGCCTATTTTTACGGGCGAGCCTGTTGCTGCCTCCTGACTTAATCCCGGCAGTGGTTGGAAACTTCCTATAAGCAATAGCGATAGAAATTGTTCGTTTATTTCGTCTTGTTCAAGAATTTTTAGGTGTTGTTGCAATCTGTATTCGTCTTTGGGAAAATTTATTCCAAATTTTACAGCCGGATTTAAAAGTGCTCCCTCCATATCTATAACACAATCTACATGCGTTTTTGCGTTCTGTAAAGCAGGGTCTAACAATAAACTGTATATTCCTGTTTGTGGAAGACTGTACATGGCTGATAGTTTTATATCTGCTTGTTCCGGTATACCCGTCCAGTGTATTGTGCCGCCGTCTTTGATTGTGAAATGTTTGCTGAAAAAATTTTGTAATGTAAATAAATAGTCTCCTTTGGTTATGGTATAATCTCCAAACATGTTTAAATCTCCGTCGGGCTTAAGATTTATTTGTAAGTTTCCGTTTCCGCGTGCTTTTATAATATCGCCCGTTTGTTCGTCCATTATTAGTTGAATTTCAGCGCCGGGTGTTACTGCAAGTGCCATGTTTACAGTCAGTTTACCTTCTTTTTTACTCTGGTCTTGGGGTTTGTTTATTGTTTTTTCTTGTTTTGTTGTATTTGTAGAATCCTTGGAATTTCCATTTACAAAAACCATAAAATTTTGTTCTTCGTCAAGTGTTTCACTGGACGACAATGGAATGTAGAATGAAGTATTTTTGTCTGTTTCTATATTTACATTTACTAAAATATCGTCTTGTTTTCCGCGTACGTATACATATCCGCTTCCGTATGCTGTTCCGTAAAATAATGAGGTATCGGTGGGTTGCATGTTCATAAATTGGAAACGGTCTGTTTGTAAAGCTATGTCTAAATTAAAATTTTTGAACGAGTTGTGTTTTATGTCTCCGTATAAAATAGCATTTCCACCTCCTCGTGAGAAAAGCATTGTTGTGTCTATGTGTATAGAATTGTTATTAAATTTTAATTTTAGGCTTTTATTTACAGAATATTTAGTTTCCAGATAATTAACACCGAGTGAGGTAATTTTAAGGTTTAAATCTCCCTCAAAACGCGGGTCTTTCAAAAATCCGTACATTTTGAAATTGCCTGTAAGCTGCGAGCCGCGTACAAAGTCTATATAATCTTGATATAAAGGGCTGAATGTGCGTAAGTTAAAACCGTTAAAAAATCCATAGGCACTTATACTGTCTTTTGCAGGCCAGAATGTGCCGTATATGCTGTCTGTTACATGTTCGTTTTGGTTTTGATTTTTGTGTCCGAATTTATTGTAGAAAGAAAAATTTATACCCTTGAGTTTTTTATTCCAATCTGAATTTAAGTACATGTCACCTAAATTTATCTGGTTGAATTTAAGGTTTTTAATAGTGTCGTTACTTATGACTATAAAATCAGAATATATGTTACGAAAATGAAAATTACCGTTCATTTTACCTTGTAGTATCATACCGTCGGGCAGTAAACTGTTTAGATTATTTATATCAAAACTTTTGAATGAAAGGTTTAGTTCAGCATCCGGATTTTTTGCTATACTACCGTTTATTTTTATGGTTTGATTTTTATGTGTAATATTCAGATTATCAATGTTTAACAACGATGAATCTGAAGTTATTTTACCCTCTTGAAATTGCCATAATTTATCTTCTAAGTATAAATCGGATTTTTCCATATTCACTTCCACATAATGCGACGAGTCGGCATTATTTTCTTTAAACATTACCAGTCCTTTGAAGTCGGCTTTGGTATTTAAAGTATCGTTTAAATTATCCCATGTAAGATTATATTGTAAACTATCTGAATGCAGTTTTGAATCTAATTGAATATGTCTAATTGCCATATTATCAGATAGTTGTACTTCTTTAAAGTTGCCTTTGAAAAAAAGTTCTTTATTTGTATTTTGAATATTTACGGCAAGGTCTTTTATTGGAATATTATTAATTTTGAATTTTGAAGAATGGAATAACACTTGTAAATCATTCATTTGCGAGTCGTAATTTGCTTCGAGCCGCGAGCCGGGGGCTATAAATATTGATGAATCAATGAATTGTAAAATAGGGTTGGTATTTTTAATTGTAAAATTGGCATTTATTTGTGCAAATTTTTCAGTACTAAGTTTTTTAGGTGCAGAAATAAAAGTAGGGGCATAGTGCGATAGTGTTGTTTGTAGGTAAGGAATTAGCGTGTTGAGGTTTCCGTTGAGTTCTATTTCGCCTTTTATTGGGTCAGTATCAATGATATAGCGTTTTACTTTAGAGCCTTGTTTGTATGCCGAAATAATGCCGGTTATTTCAAAGTTTTCGAGTTTCGTAGACAAGTTGTCAAATTTAATTGATAGAGGTTCTGTTAGGTATAAATTGCCTACAAAATCATCAATATTAGTACCGCTAAAATCTGCATTTATGTTAAAATTTAGGGAAGCCGGATATTTTTCTCTGTAAAGATTTAGTGCATATAGGTCTATGTGATTAATATCTGCGTTGAACTTAAATTTTGGTGTTTTTTTTGAAAAATCAGCCATTCCGTGTATAAAAGCATCAATATTTTTGTCTTTTAGTGAAATATTCAGCGAATCAATTTGTGAGTTTGTCCAATTAAGGTAGGTGTTTACACCTTTATATTTGTATCCTTTAAAATCGAAGCTGTCAATTATCCCCACAGTTTCAAATTTGAGTTTATTTTCTTGTGTTAGTATAAGTTTAAAATCTTGTTGAATAAATAATTTCCCTGTTTCCGATATTTCGCTCAGTTGTTTAAGATCAATATTGTCGGCTACAAGCTGTCCGTACAAGAATTGTTTGTTGATAGTATCTCGTCCGCCGGTAATTCGATAATTTAGGTTGCCAAAAAGCCCTGATAACTCACCTGAAGAATTATATTTTTGTAAACTTCCTTCTATCGATCCGTTAAAATCGAACTGTCGCATATTTAAAATTTCTTTAGGGATACTGCTTAACATAGAATCCATGCCTTGCATTTTTAAATTGCTTATTTGGTCTATGTTGGCTCTTAGGTCGTTTATGTCGGCATAAAACTCTGCGGAATCTAAATTTGTAATATTTTTAACTTTGGCATTCAAATTCAAATTGATAAGATTACCGGCTCTGATATTGAAATTATCAACCATTGCTTTGTTCAATGTTCCATGCCACAAACCGCCTATTTTCACATCTTGTATTCCCTCTATTTTATTGGGTAAGAAAAAGTTAAGGTCTCTATTGGTTACTTGTGTGCTATCCGAAAATCTGACTTGCATGTTTACTTTATTCGAAAAATCATTAAATTCATCCCAATCAGAAAACCAAAGAAAAACCTTTTGCAGTTCCACGAAAGACTCCGGTGTGTATAAAGCAAGTTTGTTAGTTTTCAACCCTTTATCATCTAAAGTGAAATTATTTAGAAGTAAATTAGAAAGTTTAAATCCGCTTTTTTCAATAGTTGAAATATTGATTTCTCTAATTTTTATATCATTGTTGTGAAGTTCAAGTTTCTCAAGTCCTAAGTTTAGTTCCGAAAGCTGTAAATCCGAATAATTTATCTTATCTTCGGGTTTGGCATTGAGTTTTTTGTAATAAAATCTGCTGTTTTCAAGTTTAAAATCTGCCACTTTTAGTCGGAAGTTGGATTTGTCATCAGAACTATCTCCGCCGGAGAGCGAATCTAAGAGAAACTGCATGTTTAAAGCGCTATCGGGCAGTTGATACAGATTAAAATAAAGCGAATCGATATGTATTTTAGAAAAATTTAATTTTGAAGATGAAAGCGGAATGCCTTTTGGCAGAACATTAACAGAATTTATAAAAAGCAAGGTATCGTTTTGTTGGTCTGCTACAAAAAGATCTTCAAGTATTACACCGTTGAAAATCGAAATATCTACTTTACCTGTTTTTATAGTAGTACCATATTCCTCCGAAAGGTACTCCGAAATTTTTTGCGTGAGCCATGTTTGAACTCTGCTGTTTTTCAACACAAAAAATAAACTAAGTACCAAAAAAAGAATAGTAGAAAAAAACGTAAGTGTAATTTTCAAAAATTTACGCCAAAAAGGTCTTTCTTTTTTCATAAGATTGCAAAGTAATAATATTTCGTGTTATGTTCAGCTATATTTTACAAAAAAATATTTTTTGAGTTGTTTTTACAAAATTTACACATATAAGGCGGTAATAATAGGGGGATAGTTGTTAATAAGTAAATCTAAAAATCAATTCATAAAAAAAGCCGTCAGCCTTTATTTTTCAGCTGACGGCAAAATTTAAAGGTTGCTAAATTTTTAAACTACACAATACCTTGTGCCAACATTGCATCGGCTACTTTTACGAAACCTGCAATATTTGCTCCTTTCACGTAGTTTATGTAATCGCCTTCTTTTCCGTATTTTAGACAAGCGTTGTGAATATCGCTCATTATTTGTCCTAATTTTTTGTCAACTTCTTCTTCTGTCCAGTTGTATCTCATTGAATTTTGGCTCATTTCCAGACCCGAAACAGCTACGCCACCTGCGTTTGCAGCTTTACCCGGAGCAAATGATACTTTGTTCTTTTGAATAACTGCAATAGCTTCGGCAGTACAACCCATATTAGAGGTTTCAACAACGTATTGAACACCATTATCAACTAATTGTTGTGCATCTTTTTCGTTTAGTTCGTTTTGTATTGCACACGGGAAAGCCATATCTACTTTTGCTTCCCAAGGTTTTTTACCTGCAATAAATTTTGCATTCGGGAATTCTTTAGCGTAAGGAGCAACAACGTCATTGTTACTTGCACGAAGTTCGAGCATGTAGTCAAATTTTTCTTTTGTGCTGATACCGTCCGGATCGTAGATGTATCCGTCAGGCCCTGAAATGGTAACAACTTTAGCACCTAATTCAGTAGCTTTTATAGTTAAGCCCCAAGCAACATTACCAAATCCTGATACTGCTACGGTTTTTCCTTCAAATGTGTCATTTTTTTCAGCTAACATTTTTTTAGCAAAGTATGCCGAACCAAATCCGGTTGCTTCAGGACGTAAAATACTGCCGCCCCATTCACGACCTTTTCCTGTCAAAACACCTGTAAATTCGTTTCTTAGTCTTTTGTATTGACCATACAAGTAACCTATTTCGCGTCCACCAACTCCGATGTCGCCTGCCGGTACGTCGGTATTAGGACCAATGTGGCGTTGAAGTTCAGTCATGAAACTTTGGCAAAATTTCATAATTTCGTTGTCTGAACGTCCTTTGGGGTTGAAGTTTGAACCTCCTTTTCCGCCGCCCATTGGAAGTGTAGTTAAGCTGTTTTTCAAGGTTTGTTCAAAACCTAAGAATTTCAGAGTGCTTAAAGTTACGCTTGGGTGAAAACGTAATCCACCTTTGTAAGGTCCTATTGCACTATTAAATTCTACCCTGTAACCTTTGTTTATTTGAATGTTGTTGTCATCGTCTAACCAAGGAACTCTGAACATTATTACTCTTTCAGGTTCTACTAATCTTTCTAAAATCTTGGCTTCTTTGTATTGAGGGTTTTCTTCAATAAAAGGGATTAATTTTTCAGCCACTTCTAAAACTGCTTGATGGAATTCTTTTTCTCCCGGGTTAGCAGCTTTTACTTCGTTCATGAACTTTTCAATTTTTTCTTGCATAGTATTTATTTTTAAAATTTCAGAATAATAATTTTCAAACAAATTTATATATTTTTTTGTTTTATATGTAAAAAAATATCAGGAATATTAAATTTGTAAATTGTTTATTAACAGATGATTAATAAATATGCAATACTGTTAAACAGCATGTTTTTATAAAGAAGGGGTATTTGGGGGTATTTTTTTTAGTTTTAAACTTAAATTTTTGGAAAAAATAAATATGAATATTGCGGTTTAAAGCTCGGGGGTAAAATTTTTTCCAAAAATACTATTAGTAACCTTTACCAATAGAGAAAATTAAAGCTATTTTGCTTATAATCAGCGAGTTTAAACCTATTGGAGTGCAGAAGTTTGAATTTCTACTGCTTACCTTAAAAAACTTTCATTTATGAATTTTTACAGATTACTTTTATAGAATTTACTTCCGTACTTTGTTCAAATTTTAAATTGTAACCCATTTCCGTAAATTTTTTCTTATTCTCTGATTTATAGCCTATTGCATAATTTATTTCGTTTGGTGGCAAAACAATTGTGTAACAGGTGTTTTTATTCGAGTTGAGTTTATTTTTTATTTTTTCAAAAAATATACGTGAGCGCACAAGTTCTTTTAAGGACGGGTGATACGGACCTGCCAAAAGATTTTTAGGGTTGTCTAAATCTTTGGATTTATGCAGTCCTACACGCAAAATTTTTACTCCCGCATTTTCAAACAAAGGAATTATGTCTTTCAGACGGTCGATTGTTTCGTTCATGCTTAGGGCATTGTATTTACCTTGTTTGTAGAGTTTGGCAAGCACTGTATTTTCTATTACCAAAGCCGGATAAATTCTGGTTTCGGCAGCTTGCAGGGCTATTATTTTTTTAGCAGTATATAGCGATTTTCCTTTTGTATCGCCTGGTAATCCTGTCATCATTTGCAGCCCCAAAGTAAACCCGTAGTCCAATATCATTTTCGATGCAGTTGTGGTTTGCGATGCGGAATGTCCTCTGTATGATTTTTCAAGTACTTCATTATCAAAAGATTGAGCGCCAAGTTCTATATTTGTTACATTGTATTGTTTTAGTATTTTCAAGGTTTCTTCCGAAATGTAGTCGGGTCGGGTAGATAGGCGTATTCCTTTTATTTTTTCGTTTTCAAGGTATGGCTGTGCTGTTTGCAGGTATTTTATTTGTAGGGCTTGTGATAATCCTGTAAAATTTCCACCAAAAAATGCAATCATAGTATGTGCATCTTGTGGCATGGTGCTTAAATTGGTCTCAATTATTTTTTTACAATCTTCTGTTGATGGAATATTTTGCGTATTGCTTATTTTTTCTTGATTGCAAAAAATGCACCTGTGCGGACAAGCAAGTTCGGGTAAAAATATAGGTATATTATAAAATTTCTTTTTCAATTTTATTAGTGTATTAATAGATTGTTTGTTTTTGTAATGATTTGATAATCGGAGATTTAGGTAAGGTGTTTGCAGGCGTAACTTTTGTGTTATCAGGAACTTAGCTTTCAAGGATACTCATTTTTCAAAATGTTAGAATGAGTAATATTTTAAGGCTTTTATAATTCTATAGCAAAGTTCAATTTCAAACACACCTTGTATATTTGTTTGTTTTGATATTTTGGTTTTGATATTTCTTAAGTCGGGAGTAAATGAGTTGTCGGATATTAAAATAAAAAAGTCAAATTGTTTAAATTTTTTTGAAAGCGCAATTTTTGTGTTCTCTACATGATTTTCTATCAGTCTGTATACAACTTCGTTTTCGTCGCAGGCTGCAAAAACTCTGTAATTTTCGTTTGGCATAGAGGGTTTTGGAATACAATTTTCTTCTATTTTAAAGTTTAGGTCTAATGCTTGTTGCAAGCTCCATACTACTCTAAGTATGTCAATTGAGGCAGATATTGCCAGAGCTTTTACTGAAAATTCATTTTTTTCCAAAACTTTCTATTTCGTTTTAATTTTTGTCAAGCTATTTCAGAACAAGATACTCAATTTTCAATTAAACGAAGTGAATTTTTTTCAATTCTTTTCAGTGCTTGTTTAGAAGCATGTTGCTCTGCTTCTTTTTTTGAGTTTGCTTTTCCCATACCGTACAATTTGCCTGTTACAAATACTTTGGCAAGAAATAAGCCGTCTTCATTTGCTTGATTTTGCGTTTCAAAATATAACTTAATTTTCTTTTTCTGCCCCCATTCAATCAGTTGGCTTTTGTAGTTGTTGTTTTCGTGTTTAAGCTCGTTTATATCTATAAATTTTACATATAATCTTCTCATTATAAAGCGCTTAGCGTATTTGTATCCACGGTCTACATATACTGCACCTATGAGGGCTTCCAGCGCATCTTCGTATATTCGGTATGAAGAGTTTTTGCCGGTATTGGCAAAAAGTAATTTATCTAATCCTAATTCGCATGCTATTTTCGCGAGTTTTTTCCCATTAACGATTTTTGTTCGCATGTTGGTAAGGAAGCCTTCGTCGGCTGTGGGAAATCGGTTGTATAGCAGGTCGCTTATTATTGAGTCAAGCACAGCATCACCCAGAAATTCAAGACGTTCGTTATTTCTGCCGTCTTCAATTTCCGGATGTGTTTTTACTGATTTGTGAGTTAATGCCCGTACATACAACGACATGTTTTTAGGTTTAAAACCTAAAATTTTTGTTATACTTTGGCGTAAACGTTTATTTTTTTTTCTCAGTTTGTTTTTTAATACATTCACGCAATTATTTTAATTTTTTAAAAATAATTGATACATTATGTCCTCCAAAACCGAAAGTATTGCTTAAAGCAGCATTTATATCTCGTTTTTTTGCTTCATTAAAAGTAAAGTCAAGTTTTGGGTCTATATTCGGGTCTATATTAAATTGATTTATAGTTGGAGGCACAATACCTTCTTTTATAGCCATTACGGAGGCTAATGCTTCTAATGCACCTGTTGCGCCAAGTAGGTGTCCTGTCATTGATTTTGTAGAACTTATGCTTAGTTTGTATGCGTGTTCTCCAAATACTGTTTTCACGGCAAGAGGCTCAGCTATGTCGCCCAATCCGGTAGAGGTTCCGTGTAGGTTTATGTAATCTATTTCTTCGGGTTTCATGTTGGCATCTTCCAGAGCATTTTTCATAACCATTGCTGCACCTCGTCCTTCGGGGTGCGGTGCTGTTATGTGGTGTGCATCACCACTTAGTCCTGCTCCTGTAAATTCAGCATATATTTTAGCACCTCTTTTAACGGCGTGTTCATATTCTTCCAGAATTAATGCAGCACCTCCGTCGCCCATTACAAAACCGTCTCGGTCTTTATCAAAGGGTCGCGATGCTGTTTTGGGGTCATCGTTTCTTACAGAAATTGCACGCATTGCATTGAATCCTGCAACACCTGCCTCATTAACGGCTGCTTCCGAACCGCCTGAAACGATAATATCTGCTTTCCCCAGTCTTATGTAGTTAAAAGCGTCGGCAAGCGCATTGGCTGACGATGCGCATGCGGATACTGTGGTAAAGTTTGGACCTCTAAAGTCGTTTCTTATGGAGATGTGTCCTGATGCAATATCTGCAATCATTTTGGGAATAAAGAAAGGATTGAATTTTGGTTCTCCACCTCGTTCAATATAGCTTCTTATTTCGTTGGTGAATGTTTCTATTCCGCCAATTCCCGAACCCCAGATAACACCAACTCTGTCTTTGTTTATCTTTTCGGGGTCTATGTTTGCGTCTTTTACTGCTTCATCGCTGCAAATTAGCGCATATTGGGTAAATTTATCTATTTTGCGGGCTTCTTTTCTGTCAAAATATTTGAGGGGGTCATAATTTTTCACTGTACAAGCAAATTTTGTTTTAAACAGTGAAGTGTCGAAAGTGTCAATCAAGGCTGATCCACTTACTCCTTTTATCATGTTATCCCATGTTTCTTGAAGGTTGTGTCCTAAGGAATTTATTGTCCCTAAGCCTGTTACTACTACTCTTTTTAAATTCATATTTGAAGTTTAAAAAAAAGGTGGACTGGGAATAAACTTCCCATAATCCACTTTTTGAAAAAAAATAAAATTATTTTGCCTTTTCTTCAATATAGGCAATAGCTTCTCCTACTGTTCCTATTGATTCAGTTTGATCGTCGGGAATAGGTACGTTGAATTCTTTTTCAAATTCCATTATGAGTTCTACGGTGTCTAAAGAATCGGCACCCAAGTCGTTTGTGAAACTTGCGTCCTCTTTTACTTCGTTTTCGTCTACTCCTAATTTGTCAACGATAATAGCTTTTACTCTTGATGCAATATCAGACATGATAAAATGTGTTTTAGTTAATAAATTTCATTTTCTAATACTGTGCAAAGAAAAATAATAAGTCAGAAAAAAAAAAAAATTCTTGTTTACTGTTAGCTCTTAATTATTTTTCAACAATATTTATTTTAAAAATATCACCAATTATAATAACTTTACGCCAAATTACTAACATATTTAACAAAGTTTAACAGATTTTTAGTTATCAGATACTTGTGTTTGGAGAGTTGTTATTTAGTTTCAACTCTTTGTTAGATTTTAAATAAAGAGATTAACATGTTGATAAATAAATAGTTATAAGGTTAAAGTGTGAGAGCTTGTAATTTTTTGATTATCATTTAACAAAAAAATATGGTAAAAGTTGCTGTTTTTGCTTCGGGTAGTGGCACAAATGCCGAAGAACTCATTAAATATTTTAAAAATACGGAATGTATTGAGGTAAGTGTTATTGTTTCCGATAATTTGGATGCTTTTGTTTTGCAAAGGGCAAAAAAATTTAACATACCCTCCTTGTATATTCCCGGGCGCATGCTTGATAGTGCCGATATATTTTCGGCTATGCTTAGTTCATTTGAAGTTGATTTTATAATTCTTGCCGGCTGGTTGAAGTTAATTCCGGCGGGTTTAATAAAGGATTACGAAGACAAGATTGTTAATATTCATCCGGCTTTGTTGCCCAAATACGGCGGCAAAGGTATGTATGGTAACCACGTGCATAAGGCAGTTATAGCGGCAGGCGAACAAACGAGCGGTATCACTGTACACTATGTTAATGAAAGGTATGATGAGGGCAATATAATAGCTCAAATTCATTGTGCTGTTTCAGAAAATGATACACCCGAAAGCCTTGCCGAAAAAATACACAAAATAGAACATGCCTATTACCCTACAATTTGTGAAACAGTTATAAAAGATAAGTTTCAATTAAGAAATTCAAAATCTGATGGAGTAAAAAATTAATAAAAATATTTATGAGTTTATCTTAAATTTTTCAAAAATTATTATATTCGCAGAATGTTTTTGGAAAAAATAGTATTATCTTTTATTTAAGGAAAAAATTAAAATTTAAAATTAAATATATGGCAAATTTAAAGACAAAATACTTAGGGCTTGAATTAAAAAATCCTCTTATTGCAGCCAGTTCAGGACTTACTGACTCTGTTGATAAACTAAAAAAACTGGAAGATGCAGGAGTAGGTGCAGTGGTACTTAAATCGCTTTTTGAAGAAGAAATTCTGTACGAGCAAAAGCGTTCGGAACAAAAAATGAGTAACAACTCCTTCATTTACCCTGAAACAGTTGGTTACTACGAAGACCATGATAACGATATGCTATCAGTAGAAAAATATTTAAAATTAATTACTGAAGCAAAAAAATCTTTGAGCATTCCTGTAATTCCCAGCATAAACTGCTTAACTGCTGAAGAATGGATTTATTTTCCGAAAACTTTGGAATATGCCGGCGCTGATGCTTTGGAACTTAATATTTTTATACTTCCATCAGATGAAAAACGCACGGCAGAAGAGAATGAACAAGTTTATTTTGATATTATTTCAAAAGTAAAAAAAGACTTGAAAATACCGGTAGCCGTAAAATTGAGTCCTTATTTTTCTAATCTGCGTCAGATGTTGACAAAATTAGACGATGCAGGAGTTGATGCTTTAGTATTGTTTAATCGTTTTTGGTCGCCGGATTTCGACCTTGATACAATGGAACTTACAAACGCCAGAGTACTTACTGATTCCGCTGATGCAGCTTTGAGCCTTCGTTGGACGGCGATAATGGCTAATCGATTGAAATGTAATATTTCGGCATCGGGTGGAGTTGCCGACAGCGACACCTTTATAAAGATGATGCTTGCCGGAGCCGATACCGTACAAGTAGCCTCGGCTTTTTACAAAAGAAGTCCCGAATATGCAAAAGAACTTGTTGAGGGATTAGATAAATGGTTGGATGCTAAAGGTTATGCTTCTGTTGACGAGATACGAGGTAAAATGAGTCAAGACAACAGCAAAAATCCTGCAGCTTACGAACGTGTGCAGTTTATGAAGAATTTTAGAGGCTTTAGGAATTAGGAAAATTTAAGTTACTTTTGGTGTTCTTATAAAAATTAAGACAGTAAAGGAACAGTATATTTGGTTTTTCATAATTAAAAGCGGGTGAAGTTTTACTTCATTCGCTTTTTTGTTATAGATAACAAAGATTTTGCGGGGGTGGTAATTGTTTGATAATCAGCGAGTTGTAAGATTGTTGTTTGTTTTATATTGTTGATTATTAATCCTTTATAAGAAAGCGTGGGTCGTTTAACTATCAAATATTGCAGCATGAAAATTAAATTCAAAATATGCAATAGAAAATAAATTTTTCTTTTCTGTCGGGGTGTAGGCAGTACGGGGTGGACTGTTGTAATTTGAGCGTTCGTAACGATTTTTATTACATAAATTTGACTAAAATCTAAAAAGAGTTCTGTAAATTCTGTTTTTATATTTACGGGAAAGTGATTACTTTTGATGTTTTAAAACATAAAAATAGCTGTTATGCAAAATAAATCCGGTTGTCTTAATTTTTTAATGTCAAAAGAATCTATTTTTCAATATCTAAAAAATGATCAAATTGAATTATTGAAAAAACGATTGATATGTAATGAATTTAAAAAAAATGAAATTATATATAAAGAGGGAGATAAACCTTCCGGATTAATATTTTTATGTACAGGAAAAGTTAAAATTTTCAGAGAAGGAGTAGGGGGGCGCGACCAGATAATTCGCATGGCACGTCCGGAAGCCATAATAGGTTTTAGGGCGTTGTTTGCAGATGATTTTTATATTGCATCAGCCGTTGCATTGGAAGATTCTATTGTGATTATTATAGAGAGAAGGTTGCTTGATAAATTGATTCGTAAAAATTCTGAATTTGGTTTGGCTATAATTAAACGATTTGCCAAAGAACTCGGATTTTCGGACAAAAGGACAGTGTCGCTCTCCCAAAAACACATACGCGGACGTTTGGCGGAGACACTTTTGGTACTTGTAGAAACCTACGGTTTTGCAGAAGATGGCAAAACTATAAATGTATATCTTTCGCGCGAAGATTTGGCAAGTTTTTCTAATATGACAACCTCTAATGCTATCAGAACGCTATCTATTTTTGCTTCCGAAAATGTTTTAAAAGTTAGTGGTCGCCGAATTTCTGTTTTAGACCAAAAGGCTTTAAAACGTATAAGCATGCGGGGGTAAATAAGGGGTCGCTTTAAGATTTGTGTTTTGCTTAAAGTGTTTGTAATCAGTAGATTAGGCACTGTGTTTACAGCTCTTTTATTAATTCTATTGAATGCTTAAAAGTAAAGTTTTTCAAAATATGTTTACGTCCGTTTTGTCCCATTTTTTCACGAAGTGCTTTATTTTCAATAAGAATAGTTAAATAATCTGCTGCTTTGCTTATGTTGAATGCCGGAGCGAGGAAACCTGTTTTTTCGTGTAAAATTAATTCGGGATTACTTGATATATTAAAGCCTACACAAGGTTTTTCGCATGCGGCAGCTTCTGCCAAAACATAACCGAAACCTTCCCACTCGGAACTTAGGAAAAAAATATCAATTCGGCTCATGAATTGGTTTATATCAGTTTGAAAGCCACTGAAATTGATATAGTTAGTAAGATTCTTTTGTTCGGCATAATTTTTCAAATACTCTTCCAATTCACCTTTCCCGCCAATTTCGGCTTTTACTTTTAGACCTCGTTTGTGCAATTCCTCCAGCGTATCTATAAATAAATGAAATGCTTTTTGTTTGTTGAGTCTTCCGAGACCGCCTATTACCAAAGGGCGGTTTGTTTTGGGTTGCGGTTGTAAATTTTGTGTATGCACACCGTTGTAGATGATTTTTATCTTGCTATCGGGTACGTTAATGTGTTGTTGTACAGTCTTTTTAGTGGCTTGGGAGTTGGCTATTATAAGGTCAGTTTTTTTCAATAGCAAGTTTCGGTTTAATGGGGTAGATTTTATCGGAATAGAGCTTCCGCGTCTGTAAATAATTTTTGCTACTCCGGCTTTTCGGGCTGTTGGTGCAGCTATTTTGAGGTCTGCCGATAGGTTTATTATGATTTTACTGACCTTATTTCTTTTGAAAAAATTTATTAATTCTCGTCTTTTAAAAGGATTTAGAAAACTTAAAGTATTTATTTTCAAGCTGAAAACAGGAATTGAGGCACGCATAAGTTTTTGGTGCAGGTCGCTGTTTGGACTTGTTACTGCAATTACTTTAAACCCTTGATTTTGAAGAGCTTTAGCATGTTCAAAATGCCATTTTTCGCCGCCTCCCCATACTTTTGCTGTGTTGAAAAAGCAAATACAAGTGTTATTGTTTGTTTTGTTTTCCGACATTTTTGTTTAGTGATTTTAGTTTTGAATATTTGGCAAATTTGGCAAATCCTGAATTAGCGGCTACAATAAAACCGTAGTATCCGTCTAAAAATCCGCCTTTAAAAATATATTGTTTTAAAAAAGCTGTAATTGGGCTTGTGAATAATTTAATTCCGGCTTTTTTATTTTTGTCAAAAAGCTCCTTAGCTGCAATTTCCGAAAATAAATTTATTTGAGCAATATGTTGATTTATTGATTCAAATGAATAGTGTAACAGATTGCCTTTTAGCGTTTTAATTGTTGTATTTTTGTTTGGCACAAAAGTCTCATGTAGATTTTTATCTGTCCATTCGCTTGTGTTTTTTTTCCAAAGTCTTGTTTTGTAATCAGGTTGCCAGACATGGCGTAGTGCTTTGCCACAGAAGAAATTAAGCCTGTTGAAACGATAATTTTCAGCAGGTTGTTTGTCTTGTTTAAAAATTTTTATTTCTTCAATTAATTCCTCACTCAACACTTCGTCGGCATCTAATGATAAAATCCAATCATGCGAAGCAAGTTGTACGGCTCTGTTTTTTTGAGCACCATAGCCGTCAAATTTATGTTGGTGAAATTCAGTTCCGGCTTTTCGACATATCTCTTCGGTTTTATCTGTTGAAAATGAGTCTAATACAATAATTTCATCTGCTACTTTTTGTAATGACGATATACAATTTTTTATATTTTTCTCTTCGTTGTAAGTTATTATTACAGCTGATAATTTGTTCATTTTTTAAAAGTTTGTTGGGTCTGTGAGTTCATATATTTTACCGGGCAGTGCGCGAATAAGGTTTTTAAATTCCAAATCTAATAGTGTTGCCGATACTGAAAATACAGGCATTTGCGTTTTTCTGCATATTTTATCTATTGTTGTTGTTTCGCCGTATTTCAAGGCGGATAATATTTTTTCTTCTTCTTTGCTTAGCGTTATAAAAATTTCTTTTTGTTGTGTTTTTCGGTTGGGTTTTTCCCAATTCAGTAGGTACTCAATATCGTCGGCAGATTGGAGTAGTACGGCTCTGTGGGTTTTTATCAGGTAGTTGCATCCTTCGGAGTATTTATCGCCTATTCTGCCGGGCAATGCAAATACTTCCCTATTGTATGAGTTGGCATATTCGGCAGTGGTAAGTGAGCCGCCTTTTCGAGCCGATTCTATAATTATTGTAGCTTGACTTATGCCCGCAATTATTCTGTTGCGTTGCAGAAAATTTTGTCTTTTAAATTCGGCATCGCTCATAAATTCAGTTATTAAAGCACCATTTTGTATTATATCTATTGCTTTTTTTCGGTGTTGCGGGGGGTAAAGTCTATTTAATCCGTGTCCGAGTATGGCTATGGTTTCCAATCCGTTATCCAGCGCTGCATTGTGTGCACAAATATCTACCCCGTAAGCTAACCCGCTGACAATTATTGGATTATGTTCTCTTTCGGCAAGCTCTTTTATTATTTCTTTGCATAAATCTTTGCCGTATGCACTTGCTTTTCTTGTGCCTACTACGCTTATTAATTTTCTTCCCGAAAAATTTATATTTCCTTTGAAGTATAGCAGTAGTGGTGCGTCATTACATTGTTTTAAGAAAAAAGGATATTCGGTATCGGTATAAAAAAGAGTTTTTATTTTATTTTTTTTTATAAACTCAATCTCTTTGTACACTCGGTCTTCTATATGCCTGTTTTTTATTATTTGGGTTGCGCTTTTTTCGGCTATTCCGGGTATTGCAATAAGTTCTTTTTTAGAACATGTAAATAATTTTTCAACACTTCCGAGATGCGCAATGATATTTTTTGCATTTACAGGTCCCAAACCCGGAATAAGACCTACGGCTATTTTGTATTCTAACTTGTTATCCTCTGTCATAGTGTTTGTTAAGTCCTTCTATAATGATTACAAATTCTCCTTTTACAGTGTTTTGTTTGAAGTGTTCTGCAAGTTCGTTTAAAGTACCTCGTTTGGTTTCTTCGTATACTTTTGATATTTCGCGTGATACGGATGCTCGCCTGTCATTTCCGAATATTTCGCTCATTTGTTCCAAAGTTTTTATTATTCTATACGGCGATTCGTAAAATATCATACTTCTTTTTTCTTGCATTAAGTTTTCCAATCGTTTTTTGCGTCCTTTTTTTTGAGGCAGAAAGCCCTCGAAACAAAACCTATCGCATGGAAGCCCTGAATTTATTAGTGCCGGCACGAATGCCGTTGCGCCCGGTAGGGTTTCTATATCTATTTGATTTTTTATACATTCGCTTGCCAGCAGCCAACCCGGGTCTGAAATGCCCGGTGTTCCTGCATCTGAAATCAGCGCAGTGGTTTGTCCTGCTATTATTTGTTGTACTATTTCGTTTGTTTTTTTGTGTTCATTAAATTTGTGATACGACTTTAATGGAGTTTCTATATTATAAAATTTTAATAGTTTTGATGAAGTTCTGGTATCTTCGGCATATATTACATTAACTTCCTTCAAAAGCCTTACTGCTCTAAAGGTTATGTCTTCTAAGTTACCTATTGGTGTGGGAATTAAATATAGTTTTGACATAATATTTTAAAATTTATCAGCAAATTTAATGATGATTTTTAAGAAATCGCTTAAGTTATTCATTGGCAGGAGGTTTGTGCATTGTTTTCGGTTATTGTTATTAGTATTTAACATTATTGTTGAAAAAAAATAATAGTGTAAATTATAACTTTTGTAATGATTTTTTACTTTTGTAAAAATATAATTTTTGAATTAAAAGTTAAAATTAAAATTTCAAAAATACTGATAATCATAAAATTAAGAAGCCTATATTTGTATTTATAAATAGAAAAGAGGCAGTTTTTTTGCATATAACGAATTTGTAATCAATAGTTTGTATAGATAGCTTATTTTTAAAAGAAAAAATAAAAAATGTTTTTAGAAGAAAAAGTAAAAGAAAAAGGAAAAGGTTGGATAGAGCTTATTGCAGGTTCCATGTTTTCGGGTAAGACAGAGGAGCTAATTAGGCGTTTGCGTAGGGCTAAGATAGCCAATCAGAAAGTTGAAATTTTCAAACCTACAATAGATAATCGCTATTCAGACAAAAAAGTTGTATCGCATGATGCTAATTTCATAAACTCGACTTCGGTAGCAAATGCTTGCGATATTTTACCTCAGATAACAGATTGTGATGTAGTTGGAATTGACGAGGCGCAATTTTTTGACGAAGACTTAGTGGAGGTGTGTAATACGCTGGCTGACAGAGGTGTACGTGTGGTGATAGCCGGTTTAGATATGGACTTTAAGGGTAATCCTTTTGGGGTTATGCCAAAATTATTTTCTATATCGGAGTATGTTACTAAGGTACATGCTATTTGTATGCGTTGTGGCGATTTGGCTCATTACTCCCATCGTTTGTCTACTCACGATGATTTGGTATTTCTGGGCGAGAAAGACAGTTACGAACCGCTTTGTCGTTCGTGTTATAACAAGGAAAATGGTATAGTTTAAGGAGTTTACTTCACTGTTATTTCAAATAATTTAGGCCATTTTTTTCCGGTAACGAAAATTCGGTTATTCGTTTCATCGTACGCTATACCGTTTAAAACGTCGGTATCGGAAGTATAGTCGTTCATGGGAAGTAGGCGGCTTAGGTCTATGTATGCTTCAACCATTCCGTTTTTGGGATTTATTACGGCTATTTTTTCATGACGATATATATTTGCCCAAAGTTTTCCTTTTATAAATTCAATTTCGTTTAGATACTTTACAGGACCATTGTCATCGTATACTTCAATTGTTTCAAGCAATGTGTAATTTTGGTCGCTGAGTATTCGTATTGTACTTGTGCCGTCGGTCATGTAGAGGTGGTTGTTGTAATGTTCCAGCCCCCAACCTTCGCCATTGTATGTAAACTCATTTAAAAGTTTAAAATCAGAAAATCGGTATACAAATCCACGTCCTGCATTCCAACTTAATTGGGCTATTTTATCGTCATAGTATGTTATGCCTTCGCCAAAAATCTCGGTGGGAATAGCAAAACTTCTTATCACCTTACCTGTTTTAATTTCTACTTTTCTTACAGTCGATTCGCCTTTTAGTCCGGTTGCTTCGTACAAAAATCCGTCTTTATAGAAAAGTCCTTGAGTATATGCCAGATGGTCGTGTGGAAAAGTATTTATTACTTTGTAACTTAGCGATTTAGGACTTTTGTCGGGTAAAAGTATGAAGTTTACGGAACTTTGATATTTTTGGTCTTTTTCATAAACAGTAAAATATAAGGTGTTGTTTCCAAGTTTATTATTTATGCTTTTGCATACAAATTCGGTATCTTTTGTTGATATTGAATCAATTATTTTGTCGTTATATTCTACTATACAACGGTCTGCGCTTATTTTTTTATCAAAATTCAAATTTATTTTTATTTCATCGCCTAATTTGTAAGAGTTTTTTTCATCATTTATTTTTGCTGAAATCATTGTTTCAGTTGGTTTGTTGTTTTTTGTATTTTCGGGAGTTTTGTCCTGGGCTTTGTCAGAAGTATTTTGGGTATTGCAGGCAACAACGAATAATACAATTATCCAAAAGTATTTAAAGTATTGCATTACAGATAGTTTTGTTTTCATAACAATAATTTTGTGAAAAATGTTTTTCGCAAGATATTAAAATTCGGATTTAGTATTCTGACACCGACCCCCAATTTTCGCCTGATTTTATTCTGTAAAGTTGCATTTCGGATATACCAAATTGTCGGGCTATTATTTTCATACGTGTTTTTCTATTGGGGTTGTTTATTCTTCGCTTTATTAATTTTACTTTAGTTTCCGTAAGTTTTGTGTGTGGTCTTCTTATGGGACCATTTTTGTATTTAGGATTACTAAATTGGTGAAGTTCTTTTTCTTTTTTCGTTGCCCATTTCAAATTAGAAACACGGTTGTCGGTTTTATCATAATTCAGATGGATAACATAAACCCCTGCTTTTTGTTCCAAAAAATGTTGGGCTACTAATTTGTGCACGTATCTTGCTGTTGATTTTTTAGTTATTTTTTGCCTTAGGTGCAAACTTTGGTAACCATTTATAAATGTGGGCTTTACTAAATATTCTTTTTCTCCTTTGCAATTTAAAATGCGTCCATAATTTGAGATTTTAAATTTTTCGTTTTCTGCAATACCATCATCAAATTTTACTTCTTTCCATTCTTCGTTCCAATAGGAGTTTACCATAGATTTTTGTTTTTAGTTTTGTGATGTATCTTATAGTTATCAACTGCCAAGCTTATTTGGTAGCCGGCAAAATTTGAAAAATTTCGACAAAGGTTTATTCGTATAAAGTAATAAATACTTGTTTACAAGGGTTTTGCAGGACGCATTCCGGGAATTACACCTCTGTCGGAGCGTTCAAAAAAGTTTAGTACTTCTTGTTTTTCAGGGCAATCTTTAATGGTTTCTTTTATTGTTTGTATTGCGGTTTTGTAGTTTAATCCACGAGTAAAAACAATACGATAAATTTCTTGTATTACTTCAATTTGTTGGTCGGTAAATCCTCGTCGACGAAGACCTATTGAGTTTATCCCTGAATAACTTGCCGGTTGTCTTCCTGCTATAATATATGGGGGTACATCTTTTCCCAGTCTTACTCCGCCTTGAGTTATTGCATGTTTGCCTATTTTGCAGAATTGATGCACTAACGTAGAGCCGCCGAGAATTGCAAAGTCATCGACCTCTACTTCTCCGGCTATTTGCGATGAGTTTACTATGATTACATTGTTGCCTACTATACAATCATGGGCAACGTGTGCGTATGCCATTAATAAACAATTGCTTCCAACAATGGTTTTTCCTTTTGCTGCTGTACCTCGATTAATAGTTACAAACTCTCTAATCATAGTATTGTCGCCTATTTCGGCAGTTGTTTCTTCGCCTTTGAATTTGAGGTCTTGGGGGATCTCTGAAATTACTGCGCTTGCAAATACGTGTACGTTCTTTCCGATACGTGCGCCGGAACGTATTACAGCGTTGTTATCTATACGTGAGTTATCGCCTATAACAACGTTTTTATCAATGGTTGCAAATGCTCCCACGGTAACATTTTTACCTAATTGTGCTTCGGGGTGAATGTTAGCAAATTTATGAATCATATCATTTATTTTTTACTATTTGTGCCATTAATGTTGCTTCTGCAACTACTTTATCGCCTACAAAAGCATAGGCTTTCATGTTTACTATTCCGCGTCTTATTTCGCTTAGAAGTTTCAATTGAAAAATCAAAGTATCGCCCGGAACAACTTTTTGTTTAAATTTTGCATCATCTATTTTCAAAAAGTAAGTAGAGTAATGCTCAGGGTCTTCAACAGTGCTTAATGCCAAAATACCACCTGTTTGTGCCATTGCTTCCACTATTAGTACACCGGGCATAACGGGTTCTTGAGGAAAATGTCCTACGAAGAATGGTTCGTTCATAGTAACATTTTTAAGTCCTACAACTTCGTTTTTGTTCAGCTTCATAATTTTATCGACCAACAAGAAAGGTGGACGGTGCGGCAGTATTTCTCTAATAGACATTATGTCGTGCGTAGGTATGGCGTTAAAATCAATTTTTGGGGCTTTAACTCGGCGTTTATTTTTCTTAATTTCCGAGCGAATTTTAAGTACAAATTCTTTATTTGCATAATGTCCGGGACGTTTGGCTGTAAATCTGCCTTTTAGTCGCATTCCCGCTAAGGCAAAATCGCCTATGAGGTCTAATAATTTATGCCTTGCCGGTTCGTTAGGAAATATTAGGTCTTGGTCGTTTAGTATTCCTTGCCCTGCGTATTCTTTACGGGGTTTGTTGAACATGTCGGCTAATTGGTCGAGGCGTTCTTGCGAGGTTGCTTGTTCTACTATAACAATTGCGTTTTCTAAGTCGCCACCTTTTATAAGGTTGTTTTTCAGTAAAAATTCCAGTTCACTTAAAAAAACAAATGTTTTACATCCCGAAATTTCTTTTTCATATTCGTCCAAATTGTTCAACTCTGCGTATTGATTGCCTAAAACTTTGGAGTTGTAGTCAATCATTACGGTATAACTTGTTGATTTATCGGGATATGCGTTTATTTCAATTCCTTTTTCTTTGTCGGTGAAGTTAATGTTTTCTTCTATTTCAAAGTATTGTCTTTCGGCATCTAATTCAACAATGCCTACTTCTTTTATTTTTTTCACATATTCGCCTGCACTACCATTAAGAATAGGTACTTCGGGACCATCTAATTGTATCAACGCATTGTCTACACCCATTCCATAAAGCCCTGATAATAAATGCTCAATGGTTGATATAGAAACGCCCTTGTCGGCTATTACGGTGCTTCGGGTTGTTTCTGCTATATATTCGGCTAATGCCGGAATTTTAGGTTGTCCTTCTACATCTATTCTTTGAAATACGTAACCAGTATCGGCTTCTGCCGGCAATATAGTTACTGTAACATTGGCGTTGGTGTGTAGCCCTCTGCCTTTGAATTGAATTTTTGCTTTTAAGCAGGTTTGCTTTTCAGACATTGTTACTTTTTTTGTTTAATTTTTAATATAGTTTTTTCCAGTTCAGGTAAACGTTTGAATACGGCGTATGATTTAAAAAAGTTTTTTAATTCAAAAGCCGGACTTCCCATAATTATACTGCCTTCTTTTTTCACACTTTTTGAAATACCTGTTTGTGCTCCGACTTTTACTTTATCGGCAAGGCTTATGTGACCCGATACGCCAACTTGTCCACCAAGCATGCAGTGTGCTCCTATTTTTGATGAGCCTGCTACGCCCGATTGTGCGGCTATTACAGTGTGCATACCTATTTCTACATTGTGTGCTATTTGTACTAAATTGTCTATTTTTGCTCCTTTGCGAATAATGGTTGCTCCCATTGTGGCTCGGTCTATTGTACAGTTTGCGCCTATTTCTACATCGTCTTCGATTATTACTTTTCCTATTTGCGGAATTTTTTTATAGTCGCCGTTTTCTTGTGGTGCAAATCCAAATCCATCAACGCCTATTGCTGTTCCTGCGTGTATAATACAGTTGTTGCCTATTTCTGTTTGGTGGTATACTGAAATATTGGCATGAAGTGTTGAGTTGTTGCCTATTTTTACATTTTCGCCAATATAACAGTTTGGATAAATTTCTACATTATCACCTATTTGGGCATTTTCTGCTATATATGCGCCTGCTGCTACGTATACATTTTCTCCGAGTTTGGCGGAGTTGTGGATATATGCTTTTTCCGAAATTCCTGTTTTTCTTTGTTTAAATGAATTATAGAGTTCCAAAAGTTTTGCAAAAGCAGCGTAGGCATCATCTACTCTTATCAGTACGGTTTCTACGGCTTGTTTTAGCTTAAAATCTTTATTTATTATAACGGCTGACGAGGCACAGGTGTATAAATATTCGGCATACTTAGGGTTTGCCAAGAAAGATAATGCGCCCGATTTGCCGCTTTCTATTTTGGCTACGTCGTTTATAATTGTTTGTTCATCTCCTTCAACTTGTCCGTTGAGAAATTCTGCAATTTGCTTTACGGTAAACTCCATGTCTTAATGTATTTTTGCAAAAATAAATAAATAAAATAAACTTTGCTAAAATAAACAAAAGAATTAACATTTTATTATTTAAGAACTATAATTCTTTAATAAAAATTACAGTTATAAATTGCTTAAAATCAGAAAGTTAAATTTAATTAAGAAATTAAGTTCTTTAATTGAATAATTTTAATCAAAATTTAAAAGCAATGCAGCGTCGGAGGTTCGAGATTTATATCTCAGTTAACTTCTGAAAATTTAATTTTCGGCTGTCCAATGGGGTTAAACTCATTGGATATAGGAAAAATAGCTTTAAATTTCTCTATTTTGTAAACATACGAGCTTACCTTATAGATTTGGTTTGCAAATAAAATATTTTTCCACTGTTTCTGATAGTGTTTTAATGTTTGAAATGTCGGAAGCATCGGCTATGTCGCTTATTTTTCCGTTTTTATGTAATATTTTTATCGATGTATTTTTATTCAAATTGTATGCTTTGTTGAATATTTTATCTGAAAAAACAAAGTATTTTGCTTCTTCAGAGCTTATTTTTAGTTTTCGGGCTGCTATTTTTTGTTTTTCTGTTATTTCTGAATCTGAAAAAGGGGTTGCGCTTATTTCAACTTTAAGCAAATCTCTGTTTAATATCCATTTTGAGAGTTCTGAGAGTACAAAATCTTTATCTTTAGTCCATTCTTTCATTGCGTGCCATATATCGCTGTCGTCCAATTCGGCAAATCGGTCTAATGCCGTTTTCCCGAAAGCGTCTTTGTTTGCGAGGTCTTGCTTGGTTCGCTCGGTTGCAAGAAAATATTTTAATGCTTCGCTCGACGGTAAGGGTCTTTCTTGACTTAAAATTCTTGCGCGTTGCATTAGTTTGGTAAGCATTTGCTCGGCAGCCACTACGGTTTTGTGTAGATAGACTTGCCAGTACATTATCCGGCGGGCAATAAGGAATTTTTCTATGGAGTAAATACCTTTTTCTTCTACCACTATTTCCGAATTTCTTACGTCAAGCATTTTTATTATTCTGTCAGAGCCTATAACTCCTTCAGTTACACCTGTATAGAAGCTGTCTCGGCGCAGGTAATCTAATCGGTCAGTGTCTAATTGACCGGAAACTAAATTATGTAAAAACGGTTTGTCGTGTTTGTTTTCAAAAATTTCTATTGCGCTGTCTAATAGTCCGCCGAATGTTTTATTTAATCGTTTCATGTATTCCAGCGACAAGCGTTCGTGTGAAACAGATTTAAAAAGGCTATACTCTAAGGTGTGCGAAAAAGGACCATGCCCCACATCGTGCATCAAGATAGCAATCAGAGCGGCTTTTTCGTCTTCATCGGTAAGGACAACACCTTTATTTTTAAGAGTTTCTAAAGTTGCGCTCATTAGGTACATTGCCCCTAAGATATGCTCAAATCGGGTATGATTTGCACCCGGGTATACATAATGGGTTAAGCCTAATTGTTTTATGCGTCTAAGTCTTTGCAGATAAGGGTGTTGTATCAAATTGTATAATTCCGATACAGGAATTTTTATAAATCCGTAAACGGGGTCGTTTATTATTTTTCTTTTATTTTTTGTACTCACGTAATGAATTTAATTTATTAAGGTATTTATGAGTGCTTTGCTAAGTTTTCATTTCTTTTTTAAGGAAGTAAAAAGAAATGTTTTTTTTATTATGCTTTGAATTTTACTATTTCTATAGACTATCTTATGATATTTTTATTATATTTGAGAAAAAAATCTAGCTTTTAGCTTTTAACTTTTAACTTTTAACTTTTAACTTTTAACTTTTAACTTAATGAAGTATTGAGCAAATATAAGAAAAATTTATGACAGATAAAGAAAAAATAAAATTAGCAGCCTCGCATATAGTGTCGGCAGATGCTGTTTTGATTACGGCTGGTGCGGGCATTGGGGTAGATTCAGGTTTGCCCGATTTTAGGGGTAATAAAGGTTTTTGGAAAGCCTATCCTCGCATATCGCAACTTGGTGTATCTTTTGAAGAGATGGCTAATCCGGCATGGTTCGACAAAAATCCTGAATTAGCATGGGCTTTTTACGGGCATCGTTACAATCTCTATAAATCTACCGAGCCGCATAGCGGTTTTAGGCAATTGCTTGAGATGGTCAAAGCAAAAAAAATCGGATATTTTGTTTTCACTTCCAATGTCGACGGACAATTTCAGAAAGCCGGATACAGTGATGAGGCTATTGCTGAAATACATGGTTCTATTAATCATTTTCAATGTGTAAACAATTGTAAACCTGATGTTTGGCAAGCTGAAATTTCGCAAGTTGCCATAGACGAAGATAAGTTTGAAGCCTTGTATCCTATGCCTGTTTGTAGAAACTGCGGAGGTCTTGCGCGTCCTAATATTTTGATGTTTAATGATTGGCTTTGGCAGTCGCAACGTAGTGGTTTACAGGAAGATAAATTGAATGAGTTTCTGGGGAAAATAAAAAGTTCCGATAAACTTGTAGTTGTAGAAATGGGGGCGGGTACAGCCTTGCCTACGGTTAGAAGTTTCTCGGAAAATATTGCAAATACTTATGAGGCGGTTCTTATACGTATTAATGTTCGTGAGTCTTATATACCGCAGTCATTGCCCAATGCTCTGGCTTTTGAGAAAAAAGCAGCTGTTGGGATTAATGACATTTATGAGGAGTATAAAACTTTACTTTAGTTTTGTATAAGTTGAGGGTGTAGACCACCCCGTTCTGCGGATCCCCTCCAAAGTAGGGGAATTTACCAAAGGAGGGGAATTTACCACCCCGTCCTGCGGACACCCCTCCAAAGGAGGGGAATTTACCACCCCGTCCTGCGGACACCCCTCCAAAGGAGGGGAATTGATTTGTTATTGCATGTTTTGGGCTTGATTGTGAGGGGCAGTTGCTGTTGCCCGAGATAGTTGGGTACTATTCAAAAAAGTGTGTCTTGTAAAAAAAATAAACATCGGGCAATAATGAGCCGGAGTGAAGTTCTTGCCAAAATTATGGGTGGCTCGAAGCCA
>PDWI01002157.1_pt1 | contig 30036 bp, 25 predicted proteins | sample 1430891 | NCBI WGS metagenome assembly PDWI01 (sample SAMN01162508, study PRJNA174530) | Oral metagenome, whole genome shotgun sequencing project. | biome: Marine environment; feature: Marine mammal; material: Swab sample of the gingival sulcus; isolation source: swab sample of gingival sulcus... | reverse complement strand
AATTAATATCGGAAAATTACAGGATATTAAAGTCTTGAAAAGAGGTAAATCCGGCAAAATAATTCAGCTTAAAATCTATGGTTCTAAAAGAAATTTTGTAGTCAATAAGGAACTAAAAATTAGAAAAACTCTCTCCAATAATTATCTTTATTCCGCTAATTTCTATATCAAGAAAATTGATCTTAATGGGGATGGACTGATTGATAAATATCTTCTTAAGGGTGCCGGTTTTGGTCATGGAGTTGGAATGAGCCAAATGGGGGCTGTAGGGATGGCTCTTGATGGTAAAGATTACCAGGAGATTTTAGAACATTATTTCCCGAAAACAGACTTGATGAGCATTAAATATTAGCTTTTCTGATATTTTTAGCTCTATTTTAGGGACTCAGACAAATCCAAAAACTTATATTTCAAAATATTTCAAGACCAAATACCAAAGCGGAATTGTTACGAGTGATAAAAGGGTCGAAAAAGTAATGATTTTTGACTGTAATTTCTTATTTAAATCAACATATTCACTAAAAAGACTAGTCATTACAGCTGTTGGCATGGTTGCCTCGACCAAGATTACGAGGGTCGAAATGCGGTCAACTTCAAAGAATAATTTAGTGATATAAAGAGTTATTAATCCAAAGAAAAAGCCTAGGATTAAGCGGTGAAAAGAAGCATTTAAAACCAGCATAAAATTATTAATATTCATTTTAAAATGAAAATTAAGCCCAATTGTAAAAAGAATCATTGGAATCGTAATTGAGGCAAATTTTGAAATAAATTCCAGGAGTACTTTGGGAACTTCGATATTGGTAATATTCATAAAAATTGCAATAAAAGTTGTTATAAGGGGGATTGAAGAATGCTTTAGGAGCAATTTTAAGAGATCTTTCTTATTAAAATCTTGTTGATTACTAAAATACATAATTCCAAACCCTGATAAAAGAAGTGCCGGCCAAAAAAAAGTTGTAAAAAAAACTGATCTTACAAAACCTTCATTTCCAAAAAAATAAGCCATTACTCCCCAGCCAAGATAGCCATAGTTTCCTGAAAAACAGGAAAAAATATAGGCATTTCTATCTTGAAGATTATCAACAAAAATCTTTCCTAAGAAAACAGAACTTATGGTAAATATTAAAGATAGTAAAAAAAGAGCAAAAGTTGCCGGATAGATTTGATTAAGAGTTGAAATATCAATCGAATATAAATTTTTAAAGATAATAAATGGAACAGTAACTTTAATTACAAATTTTCTCAAAGTGAGAATTTCATCTTCGTTAAAGAGATTGATAAATTTGAAAAAATATCCGAGAAAGATTGGCATTGTAATACTAACTACCATTAAAAAAATTTTCATTTAAGCTCCATTAAATCTTTAAGATTGTTTTCACTAACGAACAAAATTGTTACTTAGCTCTTTGCTTAGCAAGTGATAAATTACTAAAAATTATTTGATAATTAAAGATTTTTTTGAGAAAAAAGCTCCTTTTTCTAGAAAATCAGAATTAGTTTAATTATTTTTCTTTTAATTTATCTTGTTAATTACCATTTTTTTTCTTTAATTATAGTTATAATACGATTAGGTAATTAAAATTTATTAAGATTGCAGAGTTTATTTTTGAAGAAAAGAATTGTTGATATAAGTGTCATTTTATTTGATACTGTTAGAAAAGATTTTAGCACTAAGTTTTTTTTCCTTTTCATAGGAGTTTTTGCTTGGCTTAATATTAATCTAGAAAAAGAGTTTGAAACTAATATTATTGTGCCGATAGAAGTATCCCGAATTAGATCAGGATATACCCTCTTAAATGAAATTCCTCAAAAAGCTAAGATTAAAGTGAAAGCAAAGGGAAAGGCTCTTATTTTTTCAGATTTTGTTAATGCCTTATACTTTGATTTGGATTTTTCAGATGTAAAAGATACTAAGCAAATTACTTTACGCAAAAAAATTCTAGAAAATAAAACAGGAAATTTAATTGATTTAAAATCAGTTATTTATCCCACCAAAATCTTTGCAGAACTAGATTCTCTAGTTTTTAAAACTATACCTGTGAAAATAAGGTCAGAGTTTTCCTTAGCACCGGGATATATTGAGTCGGGAGAATTTGTGGTTAATCCTGAAAAAATTACAATCTCCGGTCCGCTGAAAAAAATAAATAAGATAAAAACTCTATATACGAAGAGATCATTAGATTCTAATTTAACTTCTGATTTTGAAAAAACTGTTCCAATTATAAAAAAGGATACCAGTTCTATCAAATATTCTCATAGTGAACTCCACCTCTATCAAAAGATAGTTAAAAAAGGAACCAATGTTATTAAAAAACTAATTACTCTTAAAAATAAACCTCGAAATAAAAATATTAACATAAATCCTATTGCTGTTGAAATTGAAATAACAGGTCCTGTTAACGAATTAATTGATATTACTCAAAATGATTTTGATGTTTATATAGACTGTAACAAACTTAAAAAATCTGATAAAAAAGTAAAAATAAGTTCTACTTCTAAAATTCCTTTAAAATGGAGACTTTTGAATGAAGAGGTTCAGCTTATTGAGTTTTAAAATCTAGACATTTGGGAGCTTTTAATGAAATGGAAAATAGTTCTAATCTTCCTTTTCAGTTTTTCTTTACTAGCTGAAAATGTGTTTAAAGTAAAAATAGATGGAGTTATAGATAAGGGGTTAGTTCCTTATGTTAAAAGAGTTGTTAAGCTAGCTCAAAAAGATCCCTCTTCTTATCTTCTCTTTGAAATAAATACTTTTGGAGGCAGGGTTGATGCTGCTGTAGCTCTAAAAGATGCTATTTTAACTAGTCAAATTCCGACAATTGCCTATGTGAATAAGAGAGCAATTAGTGCCGGAGCTTTAATTGCCTTAAGTTGCAAATATATCATTATGAGCGACGGTAGCAGTATGGGGGCGGCAACTGTTGTTGATCAATCAGGTAATAAAATGAGTGAAAAAAATCAATCATATATGCGGGCTGAGTTTGGGGCTACAGCTGAAAGTTATCATCGCAATAGAAAAATTGCCGAAGCAATGGTTGATGAGGATCTTGAAATTGAAGGAATTATAAGTAAAGGAAAACTCTTAACTTTTACTGCCGGGGATGCTTATAAAAATAATTTTTGTGATACTATTGTAAGCTCTGAACAAGAAATCTACAGCTATTTAAAAATTGAAAATCCTGTTATTAAAGAAATTTCAACCTCCGTTTTAGAAAAAATAGTTCGATTTTTAACAAATCCCATTGTTAGTTCGCTTTTAATGAGCCTTGGAGTGTTAGGATTGGTTTTTGAGCTGAAAACAATTGGCTGGGGTGTTGGAGGAACTGTTGGAATAATTTGCTTAAGCCTTTTCTTTGGGGCTCATTATTTAGTTGAACTTGCCAATAATTTTGAAATTATTCTATTTGGAGTCGGAGCTTTACTAATTCTTTTAGAGATTTTTGTGATTCCCGGATTTGGATTTTTTGGAATATCGGGAATTTTAGCTGTGATTGCTTCTTTTATGCTTTCAATGCTGGGGAGATACCCTTCTCAGCAAGAAATTTTAGATGCCGGCACAGTCATTAGTATTTCTTTCTTTACGATTATAATTATGATTGCTGTTATGATTAAATTTTTGCCGAAAATTAGTTTGTTTGAAGGTCTGATCAATCAAGATAATATGGGTCAGAAAGAGGCCGGGAATAATTATGATTTTGGTTATCTTGTAGGAGCTGAAGGAGTAGCAACAACAGATCTAAGGCTTAGTGGGAAAGGCAGGTTTAAGGATAATGATTTTGGGGTTATTTCAAAGAATGAATATATAAATAAGGGTGAGCAAATAAAAGTTCTTAAAGTAGAAGGTAATAAAATTACAGTAACAAAGATTAACAAATAAAAATATTTTATAATTTACAGGAGGTATTAGATGGGACAAGTAGGATTTTTAGGAATTACTATTGGGGCAATAATTGGTTTAATTCTTTTCTTAAAATTAGTTCCGATTCATCTTTGGATTACGGCTTTCTTTTCCGGAGTTCATGTTTCTTTATTTAACTTGGTTGGAATGAGATTTAGAAGAATTCATCCCCCAACAATTGTTAATTCTTTAATCATGGCAGTAAAGGCTGGAATTCCTTTAAAGACCAATGATTTAGAAACTCACTTTATGTCAGGAGGAAATGTAATTAATGTTACTAAAGCCTTGATTGCTGCCGATAAAGCCGGAATTGATCTTGATTTTAAAATGGCTTGTGGTATTGATCTTGCGGGAAGAAATATTTTAGAAGCTATTAAAACTTCAGTCCATCCAAGGGTGATTGATGCTCCTAAAGAGGGGAAAATAGGTGCTGTTGCTAAAGATGGTATTCAGCTTTTTGCCAAAGCTAGAGTTACAGTTAGAACTAATATTTCAACCTTGGTTGGTGGTGCTACTGAAGATACTATTATCGCTAGAGTTGGAGAAGGAATCGTATCTGCGATAGGATCGGCTAATTCCTACAAGGATGTACTTGAAAATCCTGATCAAATTTCCAAAAAAGTATTAGGAGGGGGACTTGATAGCGGAACTGCTTTTGAAATTCTTTCAATAGATATTGCTGATGTGGATGTTAATAAAAATATAGGTGCTTCTTTGCAAGCAGATCAAGCAGCCTCAGATTTAAAAGTAGCCCAAGCAAAAGCAGAAACAAGAAGAGCTATGGCAGTGGCATCAGAGCAAGAAATGCAGGCTAGGGTTATGGAGATGAAATCCAAAGTTGTGGAAGCCGAAGCCGAAATTCCTAAAGCTATGGCTGAAGCATTTAGAACAGGAAATTTGGGTGTTATGGATTATTATAAAATGAAAAATATTACTGCTGACACTAAAATGCGTGAAAGCATTTCTAATGATCCGCGTCCTGATGAGTCTGAAAATAAATAAATTGGTAGATTATGGAAAATGTAATAGCTACATTAATAATTTTTTTGCTTTCTTTGCTTTTATCAAAAAAGAAGAAATCTTCTACAAATTCCAAAGCTAATCTTAAGCAAAATAAATTTAGCTTAGAAAATCTTCAAAATAAGATTGAGAAGTTGGCTGTTGAAGGTCGAGGAAGAAAGCCCCAAAAAGCTCCTCGACCAAGACCTTTAAAAGAGAGTTTAAATGAAGAAAAAAAAGAAAAGAAGGCAGAATCTTTAAAGAAAGATAAAATTAAGGAGCCAAAGCCAAAACCTTTTGCCTATAAACCAAAGGGTGCTAGTGTTAAGCGGAAAATCAATTTGAAAAAAGCTATTATTTATTCTGAGATAATGAATCGTAAATATTTTTAAGATTAATTTCTCTAACAAGAGTAAAGGTTTGGGAACAATTTTTTTTAAAAATGTGTCCTAGCTAACAGTTTTTGATTTCTAAAAGTTTTATCTTATAGTTGAAGGGAGCTAAGGAAGTGAAACTAAAAACAATATTTATTAGGGGAGGCGTTAAATGAAAAAAAATATAATTATTATCCTGTTTTGGGCAAGCCTTTCGCTAGTTTTTGCAGAATCAGCTAAAGGCATTGTTAGCTATTTGGAAGGCAGTGCTCAAAAAAAAGACTTAGATGAGTCTGTTTGGCAGGAAGGGGTAGAAGAAAATAGTACCATTAAAGAGCGAGAATCTTACAGAACTATGAAGAAAAGTAGGGCTGAATTAGAACTTTCCGATTTGGATATTATCAGACTTGCCCCTAAAACTTCAATTGATATTGTGAGTTTATATCAAGAATCTGCCAATAAAGCTCAAAAAAATAATATAAATCTAAATGAAGGAGAAATTTGGGCTCAAATCAATTCTAGTGATGAAGAAAATGATTTTGAGATTGATACCGATATCTCCGGAGCTGTGATTACGGGAACTAATCTAAGGATGATTAAGAATAAGGATTATACCCAAATGAAGGTTTATCACGGAGAAGTGAAGATTTCTAATTCTAAAAAGAAAATGAGATCTTTGAAGCCGAAAAATGTTAGAGAGTTTAATAAACCTAAAAAAACATTTGGTCCAAAAAAAATATCCGGTCCCAAAAAAATAACCTTAAAAGAATGGGTATATGTGGTAAAAAATATGCAACAAATAACTTTTGACAGAAAAGGTAATATTATTTCAGCGGGGGATTTTAGATACGGTGATAAGAGTGAAAGAACCGGTTATCGTACTCCTAATGGCTCAGATTATAACTGGGTTGAATGGAATAGGAAAATGGATCGAAAAAAAGGTTTAAGATAATAATTGTTAAAATAGTCAAGATTGGCTAATTCAATAAATTTAAAATTGAAAGGAATATCTATGAAGAGAATAGGTTTAATTACAATGCTGCTGCTCGTAATGAGTGTTTTTGCTCAAGGAAAAATTGACTGGGAAAGAGGCGTTGTTAGTGCAGTTGGAATTGGAGCACCAAATCTAAATATGCCAAATGCTGCAGCTCAAAGAGCAGGAGCTGTGAGAGCAGCTAAATTATCAGCTCTAAGAGAGCTGGGAGAAACTGTTAAAGGAATGTATATCTCAGGTGAGACTAAGGTTGAAAACTTTATGGTTACAAATGATGAAATTACCGGTCAATTTGAAGGTATTTTAAGGGCTTTTAGACAAGTTGGACCTCCTGAATATTTTGATGATGGTTCTGTTCAAGTTACTGTGGAACTTAGTATCAATGGTGATTTATCTGCATTATTTTTAGAAAATGAGGAATTTGGAGAAACAGAAGAAGAAAATACAACTTCTTATGACAATCTTAACGAAGAAGCAGAAGAAGAAATTGAAGAATTAGGTGAAGGTGTTTATACCGGCTTAATCGTTGATTGTAGAGATATTAATCTAAGACCTGCTTTATCTCCTAAAATCTTAGATGAATCAGGAAATGAAATTTATGGTAGTGCTTATGTATCTAGAGAATTTGCCGTTCAGCAAGGTATGATGGGCTATCTTAAAGATATTGAGAAAGCTAAAAGTCTTTCTAGAGTTGGTGCAAACCCCCTAGTAATTAGAGCTCAAAAGGCTAAGGGTCCTAACAAAGTAAATATTGTTATCTCTGATAAAAATGCTGCTAAAATAAAAAGTTTGGCATCAAAATTAAATTTCTTGAGAGAATGTAGAGTTGTGGCTATTGTGAAATAGTTCTAGGCTGTAAATTTCGGAATTAATTTATCTAGAATCGCAAAAAATGATAAAGATGATTTTAGGAATTTGATTTTGAAACAGTCTCTAAAGATTATCAACCAGTTTAATAACAAATTGAAAGGTTACTTTATGAAAACTAAAATTTTACTAATGCTACCTCTAATTATACTTTTATTATCCAGCTGTTCTTCTAATAAATTTAGAAATCAAGAATCAGTTATGGATGATCCTAAAAATCATGTAAGTATTGGACTTAATAGATTTGATGAAGGTAAGTATGAAGAGGCTAAGAAATCATTTGATCTTGCTAAGAATTTAAATGTAAACGAAAAATCAAAAGCCTGCGCTTATGCTGCACTTGCAATGTATTATGCAGAAAAGAAAGATGCTCAAAAAGTAGAAGATAATATTGATGAAGCAGAAGATCTAAATTCTAAAGATCCTTATACTCTAATTCTTTGCGGAAGAGCAATTACTATTTTAAATAAGGACAAGAGCAATAAAGATTGGTATGATGATGCCGAGGATAAATTTGATGATGCTATTGAAATTTTGGAAGATAAGAATAGCAATGATGATTTAGTTTCTGATGATTTGGCTATGGCTCATTATTTTAAGGCAATGGCTGCCAAATATGCTTATAAATTCAATGAATCAGAAAGAGAATTTGAAAAAGTAATTAAGATCAATCGTGCTTATGGCGAAGAAGCTAATAAGGAATGGGAAAAAGTACAGATGATTGCCAGAGCTAAACCGGGAACTAGACTCGGAGCTAAAGTTGCTTTGATGGATAAAGTTGGAAAAGCAGAAATTGCTGTTTTATTTATTGAAGAGCTTAAAATAAAGGAAATTCTTAAGAAGAGAGAAAAGAAAGAATATGATAATTCTTTTAAAGCTCCGGAAGATCCAATGAAATTAGAAATGAGAATCAAGCAGGCTGAGGCAATTACTGATATTGGCAATCATTGGGCGGAAGCTTGGATTAAGGATGTGGTAAAATCAGGTGTGATGGAAGTTGGTCCTGATCATAAATTTGTTCCGAACACTCCTGTTACTAGAGCAGAGTATGCTTTAATGTTACTTAGAGTTATTGTAATGATTAGTAATGATGAATCTTTATATACTAAGCATGTAGGTGAAGATGAATCAATGTTCCCTGATATTAGTACTTCTCATCCGGCTTATAATGCCTTGGCAATTTGCGTTAGCAGAGGAATTATGAAAGCTAATGTTAGAGGAGAGATTGAAAAATCAAAAGATATTTCAGGAGCAGAAGCTCTTTTAAATATTAGAGAATTACAGAATGCTCTTCAAATTGTGTTCTAAACTGAGATTTTTATTTCTAAATTGACGATTGAAGATATTTTTTATATTACAAGACCTCCTGCTAGCAGGAGGTCTTGTAATTTTATTTTAACGATAGAATAAATCTCTCCTAGAAATCAAAATCATCATCCTTCACAGTCATATCAATTCCTCCAACTACATAAGAACTGATTTCAGTTTCTTGAGGAAGAACTTCTACAGCATCGTTTCTCAACCAATGATCCATCCAAGAAAGAGGATTATTTGATTCCCCAAAGATAGGTTTTAAACCGATTCCACCAAGGCGTTTATCTGTTAAATACTTCATATATTTCACTAGAAGTTTATCGTTTAAACCAATTAAAGATCCTTCTTTGAAAAGATATTCTGCCCATCTGATTTCTTGCATAGCTGCGTCTTCATACATTTTATAAACTTCATCATCTAAGCTACTAATAATATCTGCAAAGCCTTCTTCTTTATTATGTCTTAAATCTCTAATCATTTTTTGAGTTATTGCCAAATGTTCATTTTCGTCACGGGCAATAAATTTAATAATTTTGGCATTTCCTTCCATTTTCTTATTTTCAGCAAAGGCAAAAGAACATGCAAAAGAAACATAGAAACGAACACCCTCTAAAATATTAACTGAAACTAGAGCTAGATATAATTTCTTTTTCAGTTCATCAAGATTAATATCTTCTGTACCACTAACTCCGAGCTGCTTAGCTTGATATTTGATTAAATAATGGTAAAATTGATTGTAATGATCTGTCACGGAGTCCGCCCTTTCGACAATCATTTCATTATCCATAATATCATCAAAAATTTCGCTAGGATTAGTATAAACATTCTTAATAATATAAGAATAGCTTATAGAATGAATTGTTTCAAAAAAATCCCAAACAATAATTGCTTCTTCCACTTCCGGTAAAGTTACTACCTGACCAAAAGTTAGGAAAGGGGAACGACCTTGAACACTATCTAAAAGAATTTGATATTTGATATTTTCTGTAAAAATAAACTTTTCTTGATCAGAAAGAGTATTAAAATCATTAATATCTTTAATCAAGGATATTTCTTCCGGTCTCCAAAAGAAACTGAGCATTCTTTGGGAAAGTTTTTCATAAAAAGGATATTTCTGTTCATCGTATCTTTGAATATTTTTACCTCTACCAAAAAAGATTTTTTCTTTTAAAAAATCTATTTTTTCTTCACTATAAATACTTGGTTTGCGTTTTTCCATGTTTTACCTCTATCTTGTTTTGTTTATACAGAGCAAGCTCCACCTTCACAGCCATCCAGATCATCATCCGCTAAGCTGTTTCCCGTTGAAATTATTTCAATATTCTGAACTGCTATTTTGGGTGTTTTACCGGTTTGTTGAGCTAATATTTGAGATGCCTCTCCTGAATTATCATTACTATTTAGGTAGTAAAGTGTTTTTAAGCCATATTTATAAGCTAGGCTTTCATGTCTAACCAGATCTTTCATTGGAACCTTATTATCAGGATAATTAGCCACATTATAGTAAAGATTAGTACTGATACTTTGGTCTATGAATTTTTGGAAAATAGCAATAAATTTAAGATAAGATTCATTATCTATATCCCAAGCTAAAGTATAATTATGCCTATAAGTATCAAATCCCGGCACCAGCTGTTTTAAAGGTCCGTATTTACTCATTTTAGCAATCAATAATTTTCTTACAGGATCAACTCCCGCAGTTGAATTAGAAACGATTGAACTTGAAGCTGCAGGCGGAATAGCAGATAAAGCGGAATTTCTAAGTCCATTCTTTTTAACAAGCTCTCTAAGTCCCTCCCAGTCACATAAGAGTTTATTTGGAACTATTTCATCTACATTTTTTTCATAGGAATCAATAGGGAAAATATCATCAGCATACTTGGTCCGATTAAAATATTTACAAGCACCTTTTTCCTTAGCTAAATTGGCAGAAGCTTTAATTAGCCCGTATTGAAAGCGTTCCATATAGTTATGAATTACTCCCATGCCTTCTTTTTGATCAAAGCGGAGATTCTTTTTAGCCAGAAAATTAAAAACATCTGAAACTCCGATTCCAAGAGAACGACGATTCTTGGTGGATTTTTCAGCAACTTTTACCGGATACTCCTGATAATCAATCAATTCATCCAAAAATCTAACTAAAAGATCTGTTAAACCGTCTAATTCTTCAATATCATCTACTTTTCCAAGATTAACATTACTTAGAATACACATTGCTATTTCACCCTTATCCAAATTAATATCTTCAAGTGGAGAAGTTGGGAGAGTGATTTCTTGGCAAAGATTACTCATATAAATATGATCTTTAAAAGAGCTATGTTGATTAACATGATCTGCATTTAAAATATAAATTCTTCCTGTTTCATAGCGTTCTTTTAAAATAGCTAAATAAAATTCTCTGGCATCTATTTGCTTTTTTCTGATATTAGGATTCTTTTCATATCTTAAATAAGTAGCTTCAAATTTATCATAATTAGAGCTATAGAATAAATCGTATAAATCTCGTGTTTCTTCACTGGAAAAGAGAGTAATAGGCTTTTTTTCTTTTACTCTTGTTCTAAATAAACGGTTTAAGGCAACAGAATAATCCATTCTTCGAACTCTGTTTTCATCATTACCTTTATTATTTTTTAATTGGATAAAAGTTTCTATTTCCCAGTGAAAGAAAGGTAAAGTTGAAGTAGAACCTCCACCTCTAATCGAATTTTGGGTAAAAGATTTAGTGGTTGCTTCATACATTTTTAAGAAAGGGATTAGCCCTGTATGGATTACCTCTCCACCTCTAATTTGGGCATCTATTCCTCTGATTCTACCAAAATTTAGACCAATACCTGCTCTTTGAGAAGTATAATAACCAACAGCAGTATTAGAATTCATAATTGATTCGATTGAATCATCAACATCAATTAAACAACAAGAGCTAAATTGTCTTAGAGGAGTTCTAACTCCTGCCATAATGGGAGTTGGCAGACTAATTTTGAAAAGAGAAAGAGCGTTATAGAGTTTAACAACATAATCTCTTCTATGTTTCTTATCATAATTCATGAACATGAACATCCCAATTAGCATAAAAGCTTCTTGGGGAGTCTCATATAATTCGCCTGACATTCTATCTTGAAGCAAGTATTTATCAACCATTTGACTCAGACCGGCATAAGTAAATTGGTAGTCTCTATCGTAGTCAATTTTTTTACTGAAATAAACTATTTCTTGAGTGGAATATTTTTCTAAAATAATTTTATCATAAATCCCTTTATAAATATTATTCCTAATTAGATATTCAAAAGGGATCGGATTTAATTGTTTGTAAACTTGCTTTCTTAAATCCATTAACAGAAGTCTGGCTGCCACATGTTGATAATTAGGTTTTTCCTCGGAAATTAAATCTGCTGCGGATTTAATCATTACTTTTTGAATTTCAGAAGTTGTTATTCCTTCATAAAATTGAAGTTTAGAATTTATTTCTATATCGGAAACAGAAACATTCTCATAGCCATTGCAGGCCCACTCTACCGCATCATGAATCATGGCTAAATCAATTTTAGCTCTGGTTCCATCCCTTTTTACTACATGTATTTCATTCATTGTGATTTTCCATTTGAAATTTAAGTTTGGTTACTTCTATATTTATTTTTTTATAAGCATCAAAATTTAGGAAACTAAAAACTCACTTTAATGCTATTCGCATTTTTGGAGTTTATTTTCTAAATATTGCCTAGTCAAGGTATGAAAAAATAATCCAAAAATCAATTCAATTTAATGTAAATTTTTTAGATTTTTTTTCTCTAAGATCAATCGCTCTTTTTTTCAAAATCGAGGGTATCCAAAAAGGGTATCCTCTTTTTATGCTGTCATCCTGAACTCGATTCAGGATCTCCTGACTTCCGAATTAAAAAATACCTAAATTTGTAACATCCAATTAATATATAAGATATTTTTTATTTTTGCTTTTAGAATATATAAAGGTAAATCTAGGGCGTGGTCACTACGCTCCAATTCAGAATTGAAAATTAAAAATTGAGAATTATTTTTTAATTTATAGAGGTATTAGTTAATGTGAGTTCGAAATAAAAACAACAAACTTTAAATATCTTTATAATATTTTTATTTCATCGAATAAAAAAACAAAACAGAATACTTTTATATTATTTTGTATTAAAAACTTATAAAAATTCTTTATCCAATACTTTTAAAGTGATATTTAAATATTTTATGAAGAAAAATTGATGATAAAACTTAGAGATAACGGTGAGTGTATGGGCAGTAGCGGATTAAAAGCTAGAAGCTTCAAGCCTACCACAGCCCTTAGACAAACCTTATTTTCAGTTGCTAAGTTAATCATAAAAAAGCAATCTAAAATAAGGTTTGACGATTAAAATGCTCAGACTTCAAAATATACCGACAACCTGCTATTGCTTATACACCTTGTTGTGCTTTCGTTATTTTTCCTTAATGTCATTTTCCACTTGTTCTAATACTTCTTTTACAAATTCATTTCCTTTGGCTACGGAGTTTGTACCACCCATAGCATCATAGATAATGTAGGTGTTTTCGATTGCTTTATCAACAATTTTGTTTGTCAGAAAGCTTACATCAATATTTCCAATTTCTTTTGAATTTGGATTAATTTTAGCACATAGGAGTAAGGTCACATACATCGAAACGTGAAACTTAATATCTCCTATTTGTGCTCTCGACAACCTTGGTTTATCAAATTGCTTTAAAGAATTCTCAACCTTTTTTTGAATCAGTATCCCTTTATAATACATTTCTAATGATAGCTTCTCATTAAAAATATTACTATAATCTTCATTGTTTTTAATTAATGTAGAAGGTCGTGCTCTTGCATAATCTGGCTTTTTATTATAAACACCAGTAATTATTTGTGCCAAATAAGGGATGCTAATTATTTTATTTACAGGCTTACCTTGATTCTTATGATAATTTTTTCTTCGGTCATAATAAAATCCTTTTGATAATAAAAAGTCTTCAATATTTCTATGAATTGGGTCTGTTGCTCTTAAAGAAGCTGGTGGGATATTAGTCTGACTATTAGTTGCTTTAATTACATTTAATCGACTTTTTTCATCTTTAACCTTTATTACCCTTAACAATACGTTCCTATCTTCATTTTCTATTTTATTTTCAGTAAAATATTTATAGATTTCAAAAGATGTTTGTAATCCATTTACAATTTGCGGATCTTCTATATGTAATTTTTTACTAGCAAAGGTTGCGTCTATTGCTGTTATAGTAACACCATTATTTAGCCACCAAAAATCTTCACTTTCATTTTGACTAATTAGAGTTTTCCTTATCTCTTTGTTGACATCCACGTTGACTTGATAATCTCTAATGTTAGCATCAAAAAAGTATCTAATTAATTTTTTGTCAGTATCAGTAATAAAGTCAAAATAGTTTTTAATTGGAACAATGGCGATATACCCACCATCTTGGGTTGATATCGGATTATCATTAAGAACCACATCTTTACTTCTTAATTGTTCCTTTCGTGAAAGATCAATAAGTTTTTTTGCAGTAATGAATTCAAAATTCACTTCAGCTTTGTCGAAATGGCTTTTTATTGAGTTTACTAGAATATTTATTTTTCGTTCAACATTTGGATGCACTTCACTTCCTTTAGTCACATAGAAATAGTGAAATCTTAAAACTGGAAATTTAGATGCTAAGTGTAAATACTGTTTTCTAAAAACGTCAATATTAGCTAGTAAATCAGAGTTATATACAGTTCGTAATGAATCAATGGATTTGTTTAAATCGAAAATGTCAATTGCAGAAGAATTACATTTTTCAATTGGGGTTTCACCAAAACTATTCACATTTTTTGATTGTAAGATATAAACATCAATAACTGAATTTCTTTTTCCATCAATTAATTCTGTATCTCTTTGTACTAGTTCTTGGTTAACAAATGTATAAATAGAATCTATTCCACCATCACCGCCACTATCTACGATACCTTCTTCAATTTCATCATAAGACAACTCTCTATCTTTCATCACTTGTTCAGTCACGAACAAATGAAAATAATCATCTACAGAAAGTTCGGGTGAAAGTTCAGCTCTATTTTGTTCAATTAATGTTTGAAGTACAATTTGATTGTTATCTGCCATAATTTTTATTCTGTTTTTATAATGAAGCACAACATTTATATAAGCACATTGCGTTTATACTACCATATTAAAGAAATAAACACAATTGCGTTTATTTCTCTCTTTACACTCTACTCAATAAGCCTCATACCTCAGATATATTTCTACATAACATCCAAAGTATGATAATATTATAATAAAAGAAAAGGCTAAAAACAATAAAAAAATAGGATATATGATTTTCTAAACATTACTAAGGAAATACAGATTACGGATCAAGCCTGCAATGACAAAATCCGAAAGAAATATAAAAAAGGCAAGGATTTTAAGCCCTTGCCCTAATAAAATTTAGTAATTTAATTTCTCAAAATTACTCTAACAAATATCTCTTATTCAGCTTTCATTAACTTTTCGTGAATAGCCTTAGCAGCTGTTTTTCCGGCTCCCATTGCTAAAATAACTGTGGCAGCACCGGTTACAGCATCTCCCCCAGCGTAAACATTTGGAATATTAGTTTCCATTGTTTCTTCATCAACCATAATACAACCCCAGTTATTAGTAGATAAACCTTTAGTTGTAATACTTAAAAGAGGATTTGGTGTTTGACCAATAGCTATAATTACATTATTAACAGGAATTACAGATTCACTATTTTCAACAGGAATAGGTCTCCTTCTGCCGGAGCTATCAGGTTCTCCAAGTTCCATTTTAACGGTTTTTAAGCCGGTAACTTCATAATTTTCACCGATTATTTCGATAGGATTTTCTAAAAGTTTAAAAATAATACCTTCCTCTTGAGCATGATGAACTTCTTCAGCACGAGCAGGTAATTCGTCCATACTTCTTCTATAAACAATATAAACTTCTTCAGCACCAAGTCTTTTAGCAGTTCTCGCAGAGTCCATAGCAACATTACCACCACCAATAATCGCAACTTTTTTACCAACTTTTACAGGAGTATCATTACTTTTTCTATCAAAAGCTTTCATTAGATTTACTCTTGTTAAAAACTCGTTTGAAGAATAAACACCATTAAAATTTTCTCCCTTTAAACTCATAAACTTAGGAAGTCCCGCTCCACTACCAAGGAAAATAGCATGGTAACCATCTTCAAAGAGGTCAGAAATGTTTAAAGACTGCCCAACAATAACATTCTTTTCCATTCTAACTCCAAGTTGGAGTAGGGAATTAATTTCATCTTTTACCAAAGATTTGGGGAGTCTAAATTCAGGAATACCATAAACTAGTACTCCTCCAAAAGCGTGTAGGGCCTCAAAAATTGTAACATCATAGCCTAGTTTAGCTAAATCAGAAGCACAGCTCAAGCCTGCAGGACCACTACCAACAATGGCTACTCTCTTATTATTTTTTTGAATGTTTCGTGTGGTAGATTTGATATTTTTGAGATACCAGTCAGCCACAAATCTTTCTAGTCTTCCAATTCCTACTGCTTCACCTTTTTTAGCTCTAACACAATTTCCTTCGCATTGGTTTTCTTGGGGACATACCCTTCCGCAAATAGCAGGAAAACCATTATCTTGGGTTATGATATTATAGGCTTCTTCAATATTTCCTTCTTTAACTTGATGAATAAATTCCGGAATTTGGATGTTAACCGGACATCCTTTTTTGCAGGGTGCATGTTTACATTCTAAACATCTTTGAGCTTCTTCTACAGCTTCTTCTAAAGTATAACCAAGAGCAACTTCTAAAAAATTCTTATTTCTTACTAAAGGATTCTGCTCTGCCATTTTTACTTTAATTTTACTTTTATTTAGCTTCATATTTTCCCTTGTTTCTTTTATAAATTAATCGAAATCTTTTATTTATACTGATCTAAATTACATCTATGAGACTTTTGCTCTTCATCTCGGTAGTAAGTCTGACGCACCATAGCCTCATCAAAATCTACTAAAAAGCCATCAAAATCAGGGCCATCTACACAGGCAAATTTAGTTTCGCCACCAACTGTAACCCTGCAACAACCGCACATTCCGGTTCCATCAATCATTAAAGGGTTTAGAGAAACAGATGTCGGAATATTTAATTTTTTAGTAATTGCAACTACGGCTTTCATCATAATAAGCGGACCGATAGCAAAAACTTCATCATACTCTTCGCCCTCAGCAATCAATCTGTTAAGCACATCTGTTACAAATCCTTTTTCTCCCAACGAACCGTCATTAGTTGCGTAGTAAAGATTTCTACTAAAAACTTTAAAATCATCTCCTAAAATACAAAATTCTTTAGATCTTCCACCGATGATAATATCAATTTCTACGCCATTTTCAGCTAAAGCCTTCATTTGTGGATAAAGAGGAGCAGCTCCCACACCACCACCAATTCCAAGTACTCTCTTATGCTTTTCTAGGTGAGTTGGAACTCCAAGAGGTCCTACAAAATCAGGAACTGTATCTCCTACATTTAAAGTTCCCAGGTATCTAGTAGATTCTCCTAGCATTTGGTAGATAATGGTTACAAAACCTTTCTCTCTATCAAAATCTGTGATTGTCAAAGGGATTCTTTCTCCTCCCTCTCTTGGAATGATAATTATAAATTGCCCCGGTTGACATTTACGAGCAACAAATGGTGCCTTTATCACCATTTTTTGAACTAAGTCGTTCACAATTTCTTTTCCTACAATCTCATACATAGTTTTTCCTTTTTTTAAGTTAAGATAGTAAATACCGAATGTACAACTTTTTTTTACTATTATCAATTATTATTCTAAAATAATTTGAGCTTTATTATTCGCAACAATTTCACCAATTACAGTTGCTCTATATTCAAAGCTATCGTTGATTTCTACTAGAGCATTTTCTGTTAGTTCGTTTGGAATCGCAATTAATAGCCCCCCTGAAGTTTGAGAGTCAAATAGAAGCATTAAAAGATCAGGATCGATTAACTCCATCTGTAATATTTTATCTTTAAAATAATCTTTATTTTTGTAAGATCCTGCCGGAAATAAACCAAGAGCAGCCAATTCTAGGGAATCAGGTAGTACATTGATCTCTTTAGTTTTTACCTTAATGGCTAATTTTTGCTCGGGATCCAGCATTTCACTAAGATGCCCAAGCAGTCCAAAGCCTGTAACATCTGTCATTGCACAAACCTTGTATTTTAAAGCAATTTCAGCAGCTTGTTTATTGAGATGACTCATAATTTTAATAGCTTTTTTGATAGTGGAATCAGTAGCCATGTCAGCTTTGATAGCTGTTGTAATAACTCCCATTCCAATAGGCTTAGTTAAAATTAGAGAATGCCCTTCCTTAATGGTATTATTTCTGATAAATTTCTGAGGATGAACAAGTCCGGTAACGCTGAGTCCGTACTTCATTTCAAGATCTTCAACACTATGCCCCCCTAGTAAAATTCCTCCGGATTCCTTAATTTTATCACTTCCTCCCTGCAAAATTTCTTTAAGCATTTCACTAGTAATATGGCAATTATCGTAGGCTACAATATTTAAAGCATTATGAACTTTTCCTCCCATGGCAAAAACATCGCTTAAACTATTAGCTGCTGCGATTTGACCGTAAGCATAAGGGTCGTCAACTAAAGGAGTAATAAAATCTAAAGTTTGGACTAAAGCTATTTCTTCAGACACTTTGATAATTCCGGCATCGTCATTAGATTTGGCATCAAGTAAAATTCTCGGATCATCACTGTTAAAGAGATTTTTTAGATAATGTCCCAGGTCCCCCGGGCTAATTTTTCCTGCTCAACCGGCAGCTCTAACAAATTCTGTCATTTTTATTTTTTTATTAGTCATAGATCAAAAATCCAATTCAATTAATTTAGAGTATTTGAGCTTTTTCTCATTCAATATTTCTAGAATAGCTTCTTCATCAAGAAGAGAATATTTTATTCCAACGCCACAATTAGAACTATGATTTTTAGGAATCGGAATGGTTCTAATTTGAAACTTTGCCCTTTTCAAGATTCCTTCAGCCATAATTACTTCACTGGTGGAATTAAAGATCATTAGTTTATTTTTCAAGACAGACCTCTTTTTTATCTCTGTTAAAGATTAAAATAACAAAGGAAACAACAAATGCTGAAATAATAATCGTATTCCCCATATTCAAAGACCCTGCAAGAGCTATAATTTTACCTGCTAAAGCTATAATTCCTCCCAAAATACTAACTAAAATAACTATTTTCTTTTTAAATCTTAGCCCAAAGAGAGCTAAACTGGTAGGCACGATAAATGAGCCTGAAAAAATAGTTAAAGAAAGTAGTAAAGATTCAATTATAGAACTAAGATTTAAGGCAAGTAAAACACTAATAAATCCAATAATAAATATTAGATACTTGGTAGTTTTGATTGATTTACTATTAAGCCCTTTATTTATTTCATCAGAAATAATTGTTGAAACAGTTATTAGAGTTGTATCGGCACTACTCATAATAGCAGATAAAAGAGCAAGTACCATAATTGCATTAGCCCACGGAGGCAGAGTTTTAGCTATTACTTCAAGCAAGAGGGAGCTTTGGAGATTTATTTTATCTCCCAGAGCATAAATCCCGTAATTACCTAAATAAGCTAATATTAAACCCATAGGAATTAAAATGAGGGCTGTTAAGAAAATACTTTTTTTCCCAACTTTTTCATCCTTGGCACAGAATATTCTAGAGTAAATATCAGGCCCAACAAAGAAGGTTGAAGAATAGGTTAAAATTAACACTAAAAGGCTTTTCCAAGTGAAATTAGCATTGAAAAATCCTTGATGAGGAGCTGTAAAAAGTTTGGGGACTAAATTTAAATCAAATAGTAAGAAGAAGGAGATTAGTAAGCCTCCTATAATCAATAGAGATTGAATTAAATCTGTTTTAAGAATAGAAACCTGCCCTCCAACTATGGTGTAAATTGTAAATATAATTCCGGAAACAATAACTCCCCAAGAATAGTCAATCTCAATAAAGTAAGTGAAAATTTTTCCGGCACCTATAATTTGAGCCGTAATAATACCTATCCAAGCAACTGCAATAACCAAAGAGGAATATCTCTTCATTGATGGTCCAAAAAAAGTTCCTAAAAGCTCCGGAAAGGTAAATTTCCCATATTTTTTTACTTTGCCGGCTACTCCGAGCAGAGCAAAGAGCCCTAAAGAACCGCAGAAGGTCATAAAAGAGGCAGCCCAGCCTATTTTAAGAGTTAAATTAACTACTCCTAAGATGGCACTACTTCCTAAAATGGTTGAAATAAGGCTTGCGGTAACCTGAGTTACACCTTTATTACTTCCGGCAATATAGAAATCTAGTGGGGTTTTGATTTTGAGAGCAGAAAAAAAACCAATAATTACCAAGATAAATAAATAAATTAATATTAAATCAACAATCATTCAATACGCCTTATTCTTCTAAGTTAAGATTGCAATCGATGAAGAAGTACCTATTAAATTAGCACCTGCATTAATCAATTTTTCAGCTTTTTCTCTAGTTCTGATCCCACCGGAAGCCTTAATCAAAATCTCATCTTTAAATTTTTGCTTAATTAGTTCAATATCTTCTAATTGAGCACCCTCTTTAACAAATCCTGTTGAAGTCTTTAAATAATCCACTTTATTTTTGATCAAAATCTCTGCAATTTGGCAAATTTCTTGATTATCAAGGAGAGAGGTTTCAATGATTACCTTAAAAATTTTCCCTTTAGCAATTTGGCGAACAGTCTTTATTTCTTCAGCTATTAACCAAAACTCTTTATTTTTAACCATTCCATTATTAATTACGAAATCTAAATGGTTAGCTCCGTCCTTAAGAGCAGTTTCAGCTTCAAAATACTTTACTTTAGAATTCTGGTATCCCAGAGGAAATCCTATAACTGTTCCCAAATTTATTTCTTTTGGAGCAATTTCTTTGGCTAGTTTAAGATAAGAGGGAGGAAGGATGAAAGTTGGAATTTTATATTTTTTGATTAATTCAAGACCTTGCTTAATATCTTGGCTAGATGTTTCTGGTTTTAAAATAGTGTGTTCTAGATATTTTTCTAAGTCTAAAATCATTTTACCTGATCCTTCTATCATAGGATTTGTATTTATATATATCTCTCAGCGAGCTATATAGCGAACTAGCAGATTGATGAGATAGTTTTTCATAAATCAAAGCGGCGAAATCATAGGCTTTAGCTCCGGCTAAAAGAGCTCCCATCATCTTTAAAGCGTCCTCATAAAATAAGCAGCTTTCTCTTATTGCAGTAAGATAATCTATAGCGGTAAATAAAGCAATATCTTTATTAAGATCTGTAAAACCAAAATCTATTAAATTTACCTTAGTTTCAAATAAACAAGCTCCCAGTAAATATTTCAAAATATCTTGATCATTAATTATTTCAGAAATATTTTTTTTGATTTTCCGCTCAATAAATTCTTTGAAAGGATTTAAGGATAAAATTTGATAACATTGCTCAATTTTTTTTGAGAAATAATAATGCCAAAAAAGAATAATTTTAGTGCTAATATCTAGACTAGCTGATAGTGAAATATTATTGAGGGGACTATTGTGATAATTTTTTAAAAATTTGGCTTTAAAATAGTAAAATAAGATTTGAGTTTTAGTTGCTGAAAAATTTTCTTCTCCTCCAAAATCAAAATTAAATTCGTAATTCCATTTGAGAGAGACCAAGTATTTTGCTAAGAAAAAATTTTCTCTGACTAGTTTTTTGTCTAGCTTCTTTACCTTTTCTATTTTCTTAACTAATTCTCCTGCCCTGATTTGATCACTGTGAAAATTCTGAGCTTTAAGATAGGCTTGCCGGCTAAGAGCTTCTCTTTTTTGATCATTTTTGAGATATTTTCGGAGTAATTCGCTAAGATTATTGCGATTGAAAAGAATTAAATCTTGTTCGTTTTTGAAAAAAAAATCTAAGCAAGGATTGGTATCTTCTGTAAAAAGAAGAGTGTTAGAGGCAATTGCTTCAAAAAGCCTTAAATTAATAGAGGGAAAGAGATTTTCATTAATTACAATTTTACTTTGATTATAAGTTTTTGCTAATTCAGCAGAGTCTAATCTTTTATTTATTCCATCAATTAAATTAAGCTTAAATCCTTCAGCTGCAAGAAATTCTAATAAATTATTTCTCTTAATTCTATGAGGATTTGTTCTGCCAACAAAGGTTAAATCATATTTTTTTTCGAGTCCGTAATCTTTAAAATAATCTTCATCAAAGCCCAAAAGCAAAAGGTCTGTATTTGGGTTACAACCTTTAAATAAAGCTAAATCTGTGGGCTGATCAATTAAAACTAAGTCAAAAAGAGGAGCATAATATTTTTGCCAAAAAAAGTTAATAGTTGAATCAACAACTAGATAAATTGTAGGTATTTCAAACTTTTCTATTCCCTCAAAGAGAAAATTCTGATCTAATCCTGATCCATAAATGACACAATCAAAATCTTGGAGATTAATATTTTTTTGGACGAATGAGTAATTAAATTTTTTTTCTACTTCCTCTTGAGCTATTACCAAATCACATTCTAAATAAGGTCCCAGAGAATAAGTTTGATGATCTTTGGAGATTTTTTTTTGCAAATAAGGGTAATTTAGAAAAAGAATTTTCATCATACTCTTTAAATTAGATTTTTAGAATTTGAGAAATTTATTTTATCTTTGATTTCATTCGCCGCTTTTTCAATTCCAATTAAGGCAGATCTTGCAATAAAAGATTCATCAATAATAATTTCTTCTAATTGCTTAATATTATTAAGATGGATGATATTCTTATGGTTTAAGCCTCCTTTGACAGCTACTTGCATATCATGCTTATCTGCCCTCAAGCAGGACTGAGCCAGTCTAGCATATTCGCTGGCTAATTCATTATCTGTTTTGGCATTGGCATAGGAATTAGAATTTAAAACAATATCATAAAAACCTAATTTAGCACAAAAATTAATGAGTTTAGGATCAGGATCAACAAAAGCCGCTGTCGTAATTTTCTGCTCTTTGAGCTGATAAAGCATATTTCTCAATTGAGCTTCTAAACGCAAGACATTTAATCCTCCCTCTTTGGTAGCTTGCTCTCTACCGGGGACAAAAGTTACATGAGAGGGACTGATACTATTTATTAGCTGCATACTCGTTTCATGAGCTGTAATTGCTATTTTAAAAGCTTGGGGAATAGCCTCAGCAAGCCTTTGAAAATCGGAAATTCTCAAATATTTTTTATGAGGACTAAAAGGTGCCAAAATATAATCAATCCCGGCTAGATCCAAAAGAATGGCTGCTGCTACCGGATCCGGATTTTTCTGATCTCCGATTTCCCTGAGAATGGCAAAATTTTCAATATCAACAGTTATATACATAAATTATCCTTTTTTAGGTTCAGGATTTTACCTATAGATGGCATTTTTTTTCTGTCTCATATAGGCAGGCTGGTTTTGCTGAATCATTCTTCTCGGTGGGTTTTCAAGTAAGAACTGATACCAAGCTTCTCCAAAACCTTTCATTTTCATTCTGCGTTTATTTTTAAGCTCTATTAAATTCGTCTTAATTCTTTCGTCTTGTTCTTTTAGTTTCTGATTACCTTCTTCTAGAATTTTAATAGCCTCTTCTCTCTTCTTTTGACTGTTTAAAAGATAAGCGTAAAGCCCCCAAACGAGCCCTTCTTTCTTATGGCTTGCTGTTAATTTATCAAGAATTTTACACATTTCTTGATCATTCTTTTCTCTATAATAAATTACTGCCAGCATTGCCTTTGCCATCCAATTGGTAAAAGAAGCCTTGCTAAGATATGGTTTGGCTTCTTCGAATTGCTTTTGCACATAGTAAAGCATCCCGATCATAGAATAAACTTGCCCCTTGATGAAAGGAGATTTTTTACTTAAGGCGAGGGATCCTTTATAGATATTTATGGCTCTCTCAAATTTTTGATTTTGCAATGCTTTTTGAGCTTTTTTATTGACAATGTCAAATTCCTTCATAACTCTTTTGGTTAAGATGATGAATAAAACAAGTCCTATAACAACCCCTATTAAGATTCCAAATCCATAATTTTCTAAGGGATAGCCAATTAGTGCTGAAGAGATAATGGTTGCTAAAATTACGATAATTATATTTCTCATTTAATTTCTCCTATTATTTATTTATGATATTTTGAATTATTTAAAATTGAAAAAGCTCTATATATTTGCTCTATCAAAAGTAGTCTAATCATTTGATGAGTGAAAGTCATCTTAGAAAAAGAAAGGATTAAATCAGCTTCTTTTCTTAAATCATCAGTAAATCCAATCGCTCCCCCTATGATAAAAACAATTCCCTTAGCTCTCATTTGAAATGTTTGTGAGATTTTTTCAGAAAATTCTTCAGAGCTTAAGGATTTACCTTTAGAATCTAATAAAATCCTGTAATAGTTTTCCGGAATTGCATTTTTAAGGAGTTCGGTTTCAACCTTTAGTTTTTTTTCCTGATTCTTTTCTTCCTTGAAATATTTTTCTTCAATTTGAGCATAAGGAGCAAGTCTTAAAAGATAAGTTTTAATCCCATCTAATAAGAATTTATGTTTGGTTTTACCTATGCCAAGTATCATAATTTTCATTTCAGTCCTTAACCGTTACTCGCAATTACTTTAACCAAATAGTTCATATAATACATAAAATTATAGTCAATACCAAAGAAATAAAAATAGCTCAATAAAATCAGTGTAACCAGAGCTAAATTAATGGCTAGTATTTTGTAAAGAGGCAGTTTAAAAGCAATAGCCATCAAATGAATAATACTATAGCTTATCCAAATAAATGAGATTATCAGTAAAACGAAGAAAATTTCAATAACCCTCATAGACATCATTCTGTAAAATACTGCACTGAAAGGAATTAGCCAAACTAAAGCAACTGTGTTCCAAAAGATTAAGGAAATGCTAATGGCAATATTAAGGCGAACTCCAAAAAAGAATGCCCAAGCTCTGATATAAAAAACTATAAAAAAGTAGATCGCAAAAAATACTAATGAGAAAAGAATAATAAATTTATAAGGTTGCCAAACTAAGGAAGTTATATACTCTTTTAGCAAGCCGGAAGCAAAGAAATGAGACAGAAAATTATCCATTGCTAAAGATTCTCTGAGATAGTAAGCTATTGAAGAAAAGGAAGAGGCGAGCGAGATCGAAGTTACAATCATAAGGAAAATAGGCTGCCAAGTTTGAGTAATTCTTTTATCTAAAATATCAACATAGAAAGTATCAGGATTCTTAAAAGATCTAAAAACATTTAATTTGAGATAATGCTCTCTATTGAGCATATAAATAAAAACAACTGTTAATAAAAATCCGATGATAAAATAAATGTGAACCTTATTATTTTTAGTTTCAACCATTCCCAAGGAAGGGAGTTTTCCATTTTTATAGAGGGCTTCAACAGCTCCATAAGAAATCCTTTTCTTGCCATAATAATCAACTATTCCCTCATTTATTCTGTACTTATCTTGGTCGATAGAATTATAGAGAAGGGGAATATCGCTATAGCGGTCATTATAAGAATTGATTATCACCCCAATATCTTTGAGATGAGTTCTAATTTTCTCTATTTTAGAAATAATTGCTTTGGCTTGAGCAGGCTCACTTCTAAGGCTAGAATTTTTTTGATTATAGTTTTCATCGACTCTTTGACCAATATTGGAAATTAGAGAAGGATTTAAAGAGGTGATTTTCTTGATTTTTCCCCACAAATTATCCTTTAATTCAGGTAGCCAGAGGATATTAAAATCACAAATTTTATAATATTCCATAAAATCGGTTAAATTTAAGCAACAAGTTGTTAGGCTTGCTGGGGAAATATTCTTGATATAATCATTCATTTCAAAAAGAAAATCAATAGCTTTGAAATCGTAAACATTATAAAAACTGCCAAGTCCAAATGCCAAGAGGGAAGGATGATTCTTATCTCTTGCAATCATTTCTTTAATGCTATTTTTGGCAAGCTCCACAAATTTTTCATTTTCTAAAAATTCGGAAGGTGTTGAAATTATTGCCATTTCTTCAATTAAAAAGAGACCATATTTATCGCAGAGATCTAGCAGGTAGGGATGAGGAGAAGTAAATCTTGAATAGATTAAATTTGCTCCTAAATTTTTAATTTCTTCAATATCTCTATTCATCCTTTTGTAAGTGATAGCGTTACCCATTTTACTGGCATCTTCATAGCGAACAATCCCTTTGGCAAGAAATTTTTCTCCATTTAAATAGAAATCATTTCCTTTAATTGCAAAATCTTTAACACCAAAATTTCTAGTGAAACAAGATATTTCCTTTTGGCTATCAGCCAGCTTTAAATAAACCTCTGCTCTGTAAAGATAGGGTGATTTGGGACTCCAAAGTTTGGGATCTTCAAGGGTAAATTCAAAATCAATTTTCTTCCGAGAATACCTTTCGAGTTCAAAGGCTTGCTCCTTGGTTGTTTTGAGCAGTTTATCATTAAAAAGATCATAAATTTTAACATAGGCGGCTAGATTAGTTTTAAAAGAAACAGAATCATCTTCTTTTACTTCAATATTATTATAATCTATGATTTCAGAGGAAATTTTTACTTGGCAATCCTTAAAATCTTCGCTCAGTTTATAGTTAACATTGGCATCATTGATCATAATTTGAGATGAAACAACAAGAAAGACTTCTCTGAAAATCCCGCCATAGTTTTTAAAGCCATTAGGCTGAATTTTTAGAGGAATGGTTTCACTTTTTGATAAATTATTATCAACTTCAACAACTAAAGTATTTTCATCATTAAATTTAAGGATATTATTATTGATATCAATATAGAAACTATTATAGCCACTATCGTGATTTTCAAGAAAATTATCATTGATTTTTATATTACATCTACTGTTTACACCATAAAATACTAGTTTATAATGTCTCTTTGTAGCACCTTTCCCGCTGAGGAAGAAATTGGTTTTAAAAGTAACTTTTTTACTAGCAGGATAATCGCTATAACAGGATGGGACATAAATATCTTTGAAGCCTTCATCATCTTCAAATTTTACTTTCCAATTATCACTCAGTAAAATCTTTTTGACTAATTTATTTTGAGGATATAGACCGTAGCTATTATAGTCCTTTATGTTTTCCGGATTCGTATAAAAAGTAATTGCCGTAAGCATTTTTATTAGAAAATATATTGAGAGAATTAGATATTTTTTCATAAATTAGTCATACCATTTGTTTATATTTTGGGGATATTAGCCTATTATTTTTGTTCAAATTGCTATCTAAATTTCAGAAGCGATCTCTTAATCTTCTCATTCTTTCTTTTCTCTTCTGCTCAAGTTTTTTCTTTTGAGCTTTAATATAAAAGAAGAAAAGAACTCCAATAATTAAGAATCCTATGATTAGTACTAATTCTTGCATATCTAGCTCTCAATATCTTTAACTAATATCTTTTGTTTTTGCGAGCCAATCCCAAGAAGAGCCATAATATTATGACTCTACCAAGGTTCTAAGCTTGAAATTCTAAAAAAATTTCAAATTTATAAAGACTCTATTTAACTACAATATTGACCATTTTTCCTCTTTTGGAATTGATCATGATAATTTTCTTAATTTCTTTACCATCTGTATATTTAAGAACTTTTTCTCTTTTGAAAACTAATTCTTTCAAGTCATCATCCGCAAGATCAGCAGCAACTTCGAGATTATCTCTTACTTTGCCATTGATCTGAACAGTAACAACTTGCTGGTCTAAAACAAGAGCTTTTTCATCATATTTTGGCCATGGATGATCAAAAATAGAGTTTTCATTTCCCATTTTCTGCCAAAGCTCCTCGGCAAGATGAGGGGTGAAAGGCGAAATTAGTAAAATTAATTCCTTGATTACCAAATTATAATAATCAGCATTAAATCTTTTTTGGTCTTTGAGATAAATATATAAATCGTTTACTAATTCCATCAGTCTTGAAATAGCAGTATTAAAATAGAAATCTTCTAAATTTTTGGTCATCTCTTTAATGGTGTAATTGAGTCTATAATTAATTTTACTGTCAACTTTTACTGTTCCGGTATTCTCATAACGATATTCTGTTACCAGTCTCCAAACTCTATTGACAAATCTATCAGCACCATTTATTCCTTCATCAGACCAATCTCCACCATCTCTAAAATTAGTCATAAACATAATATAAAGACGGAAAGTGTCGGTTCCGTATTCCGCTACAAATTCATCAGGTGAAACGGCGTTACCTTTAGATTTACTCATCTTAGTTCCGTCTCTAGTAATCATTCCTTGGTGAATAATTCTTTGGAAAGGTTCTTCTGCTTCCAAATATCCTAGATCATGAAGAGCCTTAGTAACGAAGCGAGCATAGAGTAAATGCCCTGTTGTATGCTCAGTTCCTCCAACATAAGAATCTGCCGGAAGCCATTTATCGGCCATTTCTTTAGCAAATGGTTTATCTGTTAAAGATGGATCTAAATATCTTAGGAAATACCAACTTGAGCAAACAAAAGTATCCATTGTTTCTCCATCTCTTCGAGCTTTGCCGCCGCATTTTGGACAAGTTGTATTCATGAACGATTCAACTGTTTCTAAAGGAGCTTTTCCCTTTGGCTTAAAATCAATATCTTCATTTTCCGGAAGCAAGACCGGAAGATCTTCCATTGGCACAGGAACGACCCCGCATTGCTCACAATAAATTACAGGAATTGGGCAACCCCAGTATCTTTGACGAGAAAATGACCAGTCTCTTAAGCGATAAGTTATATGTTTCTTGCCATAATTATTCTTTTCTAATTTTTCGGTAATTTTGGATTTACCTTCCTCTGAATCCAGTCCGTCAAATTCTTCAGAATTAATCATAATTCCGGCTTCTGTATAAGCTTCTTCAAGATCTTTGGCTTTAAAATCTAGAGCGTCTTTAGGCTTAATTACAGCTTTGATTGGCAAATTAAATTTCTTAGCAAATTCAAAATCTCTTTGATCATGAGCCGGAACAGCCATTACGCAACCGGTTCCGTAACCTTCTAAAACATAGTCTGCAATCCAAATAGGAACTTGTTCATTATTCAAAGGATTGATAGCATAAGCTCCCGTGAAAACTCCGGTTTTTTCTTTAACAGTTGATTGACGGTCAATTTCGCTAAGAGAAGCTACCATTTTTTGATAGTTTTCAACTTCTTCTTTTTGCTCTTCGCTTACAATTTTTTCAACAAGGCTAGATTCAGGTGCTAAGACGCAGTAAGAAACACCGTAAAGGGTATCAGGTCTAGTTGTGAAAACTTGAAATTTATTGCTATTATCCACAATTTTAAAATCAACAATTGTTCCTTCTGATTTTCCAATCCAATGCTTCTGCATCAGCTTAGTTTTCTCTGGATAATCAACCTTATCTAAATCTTGAAGTAATCTTTCGGCATAGTCTGTAATTTTAAAAAACCAAGATTTAACTTTCTTTTTTTCAACTACTTCACCGCAGCGTTCATGGGTAGAATCTGCTAAAACTTCAGAATTGGCAATTACAGTTTGGCATTTTTTACACCAGTTAACAGAAGCTTTTTTCTGATAAGCTAATCCATTTTGGTAGAGAGTTAAAAAGAGCCATTGAGTCCATTTATAGTAAGCTGCATCACTGGTGTTGAGCATGTGATCCCAGTCAAACATCCCGCCAATACCTTTGTACTGTTCGGTGAAAATTTCGATATTTTCCTTGGTTGAAACAGCCGGATGAACTCCTGTTTTAATTGCGTAAGTTTCCGCAGGAAGACCAAAAGAATCATATCCTATTGGCTGTAAAACATTAAAACCCCTCATTCTTTTAAATCTAGCGTGAGCATCAGGACAGCTATATTGAAACCAATGCCCCAAATGCAGTCTATCTCCGGATGGATAAGGGAACATACAGAAGTGAAAATAATTTTCTTTTTCTGAGTTCATATCTGTTTTGTTTGTTTTGTTATCTTCCCAGTATTGTTGCCATTTTTTTTCTATTTCTTTAAATGGATAAGCCATATAATCTCCAAAATTTTTATGCTAAAAAATTCTCATCTTTCTTTAAGAAAGATAAAATAATATAATAGAGGTGAGATGTAAAGAATAAAAATCAAAATTTTTGTACTTATAGAGGGAAAATGGAAGCTAAGAACTTTATTTTGCATTCTTAATGGGCTTACGCCGAACTTCACTTCGTTCCGTTTCTGCATTTTGAATTTTGCATTGGAGCTCCCAACGGGAACGACGGAGCGTAGAGGCCACCCCCCTACATTGCTATCGTATATTCTAGCATCGTCTTAATAACTAACATCTCTATAAAATACGAAAATAAACACGAAAGCCTAGAGATGAATAAAAAAAATAAGAAAGCCTTTGCTAACTCACAGCGATATAAATTGTCCTGTTCCCTTTATATTGACATATTTCCCTCAAAAACCATTCCCCCTTAGCTCTAAATATTTTTTGTGTTTAGAGAGTGATTAGTTTCTAGGATTGCTTGAAATTTTGTGATTGAGCCTACAAGTAGTAGGTGATTGAACAAAATTTTAAGCGTGACGACGAAAAT